>SXGS01675785.1_pt1 | contig 32268 bp, 18 predicted proteins | sample 3174681 | NCBI WGS metagenome assembly SXGS01 (sample SAMN11356861, study PRJNA531348) | freshwater metagenome | isolation source: freshwater sample F1-80 | place: China: Fuxian Lake, Yuxi | collected 2017-12-25 | reverse complement strand
TGCAAGCGCGCCATTCGACAACCTGTCAGCGGTTGGCCTCGCCTCATCGAGCCCTCCTATGAAACCGGTGACTTTATATATGTCGTCAATCAAGTTCTGCAGACTACTTGATTTCTATTTCTTAACGGCATTGTGCCTAGCCACGGCTTAGACTCTGCGTTGTTCGAAGCCGCCGACAGCCCCTCGTCTTCATCGACAGGCATGGACTTCGACAGCCTCAGCAAACAAATTCTTTGTCCGCCCCCCTAAAGATTGCGACCGTGTCGTGTAGCCAAAACCGTGAGATTTCTGGCCCAAACAGGAAGACCATTTCTCGGCAAGAACTCATTCTTCAAGGAACCATGAACCAGACGGAGTCATCAACCGGACACTTTTCTGGCTTCCCACCTTCGAACGCCCAAAAATTGATATCGATCCCAGTGAAGGGAGCGTGCGCTTTTGAAAAGTGAACGAAGGCGGGAATACAAAACTCATCCGAATGGCGAATTCTCCGACGGCTTGTCCATGTAGAGTCCAAACTGCAGCTGATCCAAATCAAACCCCCATCTATGAACCCCCAGTCCGAGACTCCTTCCTCACTCCCGCCCGGCTCACGTAGGCATCGCATGATCGATACGGTCTGGTTCATCAAGCGAAGCGGGTTGCTGCTAATGCTCTTGATCGGGGGCGTGATTCGTGCGGGTGCCGCCGAAACGCTGCTCCGCGTGACACCGGAGATGCTCTCGGGGCCCTTGGTGTTTTTCGCCACGCCCGCAGTGCCGGCTTTTGCCGAGCCGATTCCATTCGGATTCGAGAACAACCTCGCGGACAGAGGATGGATCTGGCCGAGGGATAACTCCGATGGAAACTCCGGATATTTCGTGGTTGATTTCGGCTCGCCCACAGCCGTGACCCGATTCCGAGTGTATTGTTCATATAATGGGGGGGAACGGGGCTCCAATTGGGCCATCGAATACTCCGATGACAACGCCAACTTCACCAAGGCAACCGATTTTCCCTATCACCAGATGCCGGGAGCCGGCGTGGACGATGGTGGAAATCCCATTGACGGATTTGGCGGATGGTATGAAACCAAATTGAATCCCGAAGGCAAAACCGGGCGGTACTGGCGGATTCGACAAACGGCCATCATCGTGGGTCACGATCCGCGCAGTGCTCAGGTCGAGTTTTATGGAAGCACCGGGCCAGCCCAGAATCCCTCTGTCCTCTCGACGGCTCCTCTGGGCAACACGATTCGCAAGACCGCCACGATCAAGGTCGAACTTCAGGATGGCGCCGCGACCCAAGTCGCCCCCGCGAGCATCCAACTGCTCGTCAATGGTCAGGCGGTGACGCCCGTGGCCAGCAAACCGGCCGGCTCCAATATCACGACGCTAAATTATGATCCAAAAGGAGCGCTGCTCGAGGGCTTGAACAAGGTACGCGTCGCTTTCTCGGACACGGCGAGCCCAGCCAATGCGGCGAGTCAGGAGTACAGCTTTGTGGTGATCAACGACGTGCTCGCCGCTTTGGTGATCAATATTGATCTCAATGGGGTGCGCAATGATCCCGGACCCGATGTCCTCGGGCCAACTTTTTCCGGGCAGGGTGCTGCCGGTGGCGGAGGCATTTGGAACGGCATCACGGTGGATTCACGCACCGAAGGCGGAGGGGATGACAACGATAATCTGACCATCACAGGTTCCAATTTGCTCGACTCCATCGGGGGCGCCACCACGGTGGGTTTTAGCATCGGGCCGGTCGGCGGCGATGTGGGAGGAGCGCCCACCACCAATCCCGCTTCTTCCCTGGCGCTGTTTAGCGATTATGTTTTTGTCGGCTTTGCGGCGCAGATCTCTTTCACCGCCGATTTCACCATCACCGGACTCAGCGATGTGCCTACAGTGGACCTGTATTTCCACAACCCGCTGGGCACGATCAAGATTCCTGGAGCCGTAGAAGCCACCCCCGCTCTCAGCGGACTTTTCAATCGGGGCAACACCCATGTCTTCCTTTCCGTCCCGGTGTCTGGAGGCGCGATCAAGGGCACTTTGAGCGGAGACGCAGCTCTGGACACGCCTGCCCGATTGGCGGGGCTCACCGTCGTCAAGCCTCCGCCGCATGCGCTCGTCCGCTCGGTATCCCCGACAGGAGAAGCCCGGCGCAATGCGGTCATCAAGGTCGAGTTGCAGGACAACGTCTCCTTAGTCGTTTCGAGTTCGATTCGGCTCGAGGTGAACGGGCAGGCCGTCCTGCCCAACGTCAGCAAAACAGCTCCCAGCGACATCACCACAGTGACCTATGACTCGCCGGGCCCCCTGCCGGAAGGGCTTAACACCGCCCGCATCGTCTTCCGCGACAACGCCAGCACCCCTTTGACCATCACCAACGACTTCACTTTCATTGTGGTCAGCGATTCCAAACTCATTGTCCCGCCTCAGGCGCTTTCCGGGCCGCTCGTGTTCTTTGCCTCGCCCGCGGGGCTGACGTTCAAGAACCCGATTCCCTATGGCATTGCCAACAACGTCAACGACATCGGCTGGATCTGGCCTAACGACAACACCGGGGAGCTGCAAGTGGACTTTGGTGCGCCCCAGGCTTTGAACCGGTTCCGCGTTTACTCGACCTACCCGGGCGGCGCCCGAGGGGCCAACTGGTCGATCGAATACTCCTCCGACAAGCAAACCTGGACTCCCAGCTCGACTTTTCCTTTCGAAACCAAGGCGGGCGGGGGAGTGAACGGTGACGGCTCCCCACGCACTGACGCCGGAGGTTGGTATGGGATCGACTTCAATACCGACGGGAGGTCGGCTCGTTATTGGCGCGTGATTCAGACCGACGTCACGATGGGTCACGCGCCCAGGGCCGGACAAGTCGAATTCTACGCCCCCGCGGTGTTGCCAACGGTCGAGTCCGTGGCTCCCGTGGGCCTCAGTGTACGTAAAGACGCCCCTATCGTTTTCAAACTGCAAGACAACCAAACTCAGGTCGCGCCCGGCACCATCAAACTTTCCTTGGACGGGCAAAGCGTCACGCCCGTCATCGAGAAGCCGGCGGGTTCCAAAACGACCACGGTGACCTATGATCCACCGGCGGACTTCTCGGTCGGCTCCCACCTGGTTCAGCTCGTTTTTGGCAACGATGCGACTCCGTCCGTCTCACAAACGGAGGAATACAGCTTCGTGGTCGCGGTCGCGGGATCGCTTCTCGACGTAATCGCTGACGACCTGTCCGGCCCGCTGGTCTTTTTCGCTTCGCCTGCCAACCTGACCTTCAAGAGCCCGATCCCTTACGGCATCACCAATAACGTCAGTGATAGCGGCTGGATTTGGCCCAACAACAATTCCGGATCGTTGCAGGTTGATTTGCTCGTTCCCACCGCGCTCAACCGTTTCCGCGTTTATTCGACCTATGCCGGGGGCAGCCGGGGCGCCAACTGGGCTATCGAGTACTCGAACGATGGTCTTTCCTGGGGTTTGGCTGCGGACTTTCCATTCACGACTCTGGCGGGTGCGGGCGCCAATGACGATGGCACTAAACGCGCCGATTTCGGCGGGTGGTATGAAATTGCGTTCAACGACAAGAGCGAGATGGCCGCCCGTTTTTGGCGAGTTCGACAAACCAAGGTGCTGGTGGGCCACGCACCGCGCTGCGGACAATTCGAGTTTTACGGCACACCGCTTCCTCCGCTCATGGTAGCGCCGGGCATGCTTTCCGGGCCGCTCAAGTTTTTCGCCTCGCCGGCGGGGCTCACTCATTCCGACCCGGTTCCCTACGGCATTGCGAATAACGTGAATGACAATGGCTGGATCTGGCCTCAAGACAACTCCGGCCTGTTGGCCGTCAATTTCGGACAGCCCACCGTGCTCAGCCAGTTCCGCGTTTATTCAACTTATCCGGGCGGCGGAAGAGGCGCGCTTTGGGCGATAGAATATTCGCATGACGACTCCACGTGGTCTTCCTCGGCGGATTTTCTCTATGAAACAAAGCAGGGCGCCGGTGTGAACAGCGATGGATCCGCCCGAAGTGATTTCGGCGGGTGGTATGGAATCACATTCAACGACGCAGGCATCGCGGCGAAGCACTGGAGAATCCGGCAGGTCAAAGCGACTGTAGGCCACGCTCCGCGGTGTGGACAGTTTGAGTTCTACGGTGTCCCAATCTCGCCGCTTTCCATCGGGCCCGAAATGCTGTCGGGGTCATTGAACTTTTTTGCCTCTCCCGCCGGCTTGAAGCATGCGAATCCCATTCCTTACGGCATCGCCAACAACGTGGCGGACAACGGCTGGATTTGGCCGCAGGACAACTCGGGGTTGTTGGCGGTCGATTTCGGCCAACCGCAGCCGGTGAACATCTTTCGCGTCTACAGCTCCTATCCCGGTGACGGCCGGGGTGCGCTGTGGGCCATTGAATACTCATCCGATAACGCGAACTGGACCCTGGCCGCCGAGTACCCGTTTGAGACCAAGAAGGGCTTCGGCGTGAACGATGACGGCAGCCCGCGGACGGACTTTGGGGGCTGGTATCAGGCAACCTTCAACCCGGAGGGCGTCGCCGCCCGTTACTGGCGGGTGCGCCAGGTCAAGATCACTGTGGGCCACGCCCCCAGGGCTGCGGAGGTCGAGTTTTACGCGGTAGCATTAGGCGCCGACGCGAGTCCTCTCGTTTTGGATATTTCCGCAGCGGCGGGCGGCAAGCTCACCATTGCCTGGTCAGGCACTGGCACGCTTGAGTCTTCCGAGAGCGTGACTGGTCCCTGGTCAGTTGTGCCGGGTGCCAGTCCTCAAACCGTCACGCCGACGGCGGCGCAACAATTCTATCGCTTGCGCAAATGAAATCATGATCTTGACGGACCCAATCGCATAAGGCTTCGTTGAACGCGACCGGGAACATGGTTCCCGGTCGCTGCTCTCGAAAGCCTCGATGCCGGATGCCTTTTTGCACTTCTTATGAAACGGAATCAGTTGTCCTCGATGCCACCCACGAACACCCGCGCGGCCTTTACGTTGATTGAATTGCTGGTCGTCATTGCCATCATTGCCATCCTCGCCGGCATGTTGCTGCCAGCCCTGTCGAAGGCTAAGACCAAGGCGCAAGGCATCTATTGCATGAATAACACCCGTTCGCTGGGCCTGGCGTGGTTGATGTACGCTCACGACAACAACGATCGGTTGGTCGAGAACCAGAATCTCGGCGGCCCGGGCAGTGTGGAGAACAGTTGGATCACAGGCTTCCTGACCTGGACCACCGCGGGTGACAACACGAATCTGGCTTACGTGCTCGATCCGAAGTACGCTAAATTGGCGCAGTTCATAGGCGGCGCCAAGAACGTTTACAAGTGTCCAGCCGATAAGTCGGTCTCCAAAGCCCAGCGGCAGCGGGGTTGGACGTCGCGCGTGCGCAGTGTCTCCATGAATTTCTACACGGGAGATGGCGACACCCCGGGAAAGAAGGATTGGTTCCCCGGCCAACGAACCATCTTTAAAAAGCTGGGCGATTTTAGAACCACCGGCGCATCCCGAACGTGGGTGTTTGTCGACGAACATCCCGACACCATCAACGATGGAGCGATGTTCACCGACACGCAAGGGACCTCGTGGGTGGACATGCCCGCCAGTTACCATAATTCCGCCGCCGGTTTTGCCTTTGCGGATGGCCATTCGGAAATCAAGAAATGGATCGTGGCACGCACCTCCGTGCCGATTCGTTTCGTGGAGTGGAATCTGGTCGGGTTCAACGCGGCGAGCGACATGAGAGACCTCCAGTGGCTGCAGGAACGAACGACTGAGAAGCCTTGAATTCAGATTGGGCGGGCGGATCAACCGCCCGCGCCTCCCAAGCTCGCAGGTTCATGAAAACCGAGCCGGGATTCTTCGAGCCTAAAGAGATTCGATCCAAATGCTGATAAAACAAAGGTTGCGGCCAATTGGTCACAGAATCTTAGCCCGCCGCCGATTGGTTCGTGCTTTGTTTTTTCCTTGTCGTCCATGTGGAGTTTGTTCGTTGGAGGGAGCGAACCTTTTCCGTTGAGTGTCTGTGCCCTCACCAGCCTCTCGTCCTCCCACGAGAGCGAAGAACCTCATTCGGATTCCGGCCTATGGATTTGAGAGCCAATCTCGCGCCACGACTCACGCTTCTCACCCTCGTGTTGCTGGCAACGGCTCCCGGTGCTGTGCCCCTTGCCGTATCGTTCGCCGCTGAGCGTGTCACCGTCACGGAAACCGGGCGGCGACTCACCCTGGACTCAGGGGCTCTCGTCCTGGAGTTGGAATGGGGGGCCGAAGGGGCGGTGCTGCTCCAGTCGCTTAAGAGGCGGGAGGGCGCGCACGATTGGGCGATGAAGGGCTCGGCGGCCGGAGTCAACGTGAGCAGTGATTTAATCAAGCTCACAGGCTTTTCCGCCGGCGCGGGATTTCGTCATGCCGGACATGCTCATCGCACAACCTCAAGTGGCGGGACCGAGCTGAAAGTCGACCTCGAGCACCCGGCCTCAATGCTCCTGGCAACACTCCTCCTCACGGCCTACCCGAATTCCCCCGTCGTAGATCTGTGCCTGCGCCTGCGCAATTCGGGCGAAGCTCCCCTGCGCAACCTCACGCGCTTCGACCCCTTGTCCCTGGCTATTCCGACAAGGGCACGGCCGTACGAAGCGTGGTGGGTGACGCGCAACTCTTATGCCCTGCGTCGAGCGGAAGTGAGTGACTCGCTGACTGTGGACGGCGGCAATTGGAACGGACCGAACGCCGCCGGTTGGATGGCGCTTCACGACCCGTCCAACGACGAATTTCTGGTCGTCGGCATCGAGTGGGAGCGGCACTGGGCCTTTGATCTCCTCCGGGAAGACAACGGACGCGCCTGGCGACTCTCAGCCGGGCTGCGCCGTGACTGCACGCAGGACCTGGCGCCCGGAGCGTCACTGGAGACGCCCCACGTGTTTCTAGGCCTCGCCCAAGGCGACCTCGACGATGCCGCGAACGCCACCCGCGACTATCTCCTGGCGCATGTCCTTCCGCCGCTCCCGAACGGCTTCCCATTCGTTTGTTACGACATCTGGTCCACCGAACAGGAGAACGTCGAGCAGCGCATCCTGAACGAGGCGCGCTTTGCCGCGGAAAAGCTGGGTGTTGAGGTCTTTTACCAGGACGCAGCCTGGTATCGCGACTCCGACGTGACCAACAAAGAGCGCTGGGGCGTCGGCCTCGGCAGTTACACGGAAGACAGGCGAAAACTGCCGAAGGGTCTGCGCCACCTGTCCGACGTCGTTCATGGTCTCGGCATGAAGTTTGGCTTGTGGGTCTGCCCAGAGATGGTCGATGTGACGGTGATGGAACGGGAAGGGATCACCGATCAGTGGATGACGAAGGCCAAGGGCCAATTCAACCTCCAGAACATCGGCGGCTGGAACCCGATGAAAATGTTGTGTATTGGCGATCCCGCGGTTGAGGAGCACCTCAAAAAAAACCTCCTCCGCATCTGTGAGGAGTTTAAAATCGATTGGCTTAAATGGGACGCCTCTGGATTGCCCGGCCTCGACATCCACTGTGATCGCGCAGATCACGGCCATCAAGCCGGCAACGGGAGCCAGGCCGCCGTCCTAGGCAAGTATAGAATTCTGGAGGCCATCCACCGACGACACCCGGCGCTCATTCTAGAGCAGTGCTCGTACGGGACGCGCCTGGATTATGGGATGGGGCGCCACGGAGCCCGCGTTAATTGGTTGAGCGATTCCACCGCCCCTTCGTCCCATGTTCGCGACAACGTCATGGCTGCTGCCTACGTGCTGCCCAGTTCGCACAACATGACGTGGGTCATGCGCGATGCCGAGGTGAGCAAACCTCAAACGCCGGCCTTCCTCGATACCATCGTCCGCTCTCGCATGATGGGGAGCTTCGGTTTTGGCACCTTGCACGGAAGTCTGGGCGAGTGTGTTTCACTCTATCCACCCGCTATGATCGAGGCGGCCAGCCGCAACGTGAAGGATTACAAAACCTACCGCCACCTTCTCGCGCAGCATGCTTATCACCTCACGACGTGGGGCAAGACCAACTCTTGGCAGGCGATGCAGTTTGCAGCGCGCGATCGACGGGAGGCCGTGGCCTTCTTTTTCCGCAATGGCGCGCCGGAAACCGAACGGCGCTTCAAACTCCGAGGGTTAAAGGGGCAAACCGAGTATGAGGTCCTGAGCTTGAACAGCGGCTCAACGGAACGGGTCCGAGGGGATCGCTTGATGGAGTCCGGCCTGGGCGTGACGCTGGCCCGCGACCCGGAAGCGTCCGAGATTTTGCGATTGAAAGCGACAGATCCGTAACCGCCCGCTCGAGCCATGCATTCCGAAAGACAACCACCCCCAACGGTTGGTCCCGCGCGACGGAAATCGCATTTGAGCATGGCGAAAGACTCGTTCCACCGCGTTGCCCTCTTGCCGGAGAGGATTCGGCGTCGAAGTGGCCTTGTCTTGTTCGCGACGGTGGTCCTGCTTTGCCTTTGGCATGGCCTTCCCCTCGCATCGGGCGCCACCACGCCCGTGCAGGATCTCGCGGCGGCCCGGCGGGAATGGGCCTTCCGGACGCCCCAAGCCCCCCCCCTGCCGCCAGTTAAAGCCAGTTCCTGGCCGCAAAATCCGGTGGACTATTTCATCCTGGCCAAACTCGAAGCCCTCAGCCTGCCCCCAGCGCCGCCGGCGGACAAACGAACTCTGATTCGGCGCACCACCTTCGACCTGATCGGGCTGCCCCCCACCAGCGCGGAAGTGGAAGACTTCCTCGCTGATCCCGCGCCGAACGCCTTTGAAAAAGTTGTGGAACGACTGCTGAAGTCACCGCAGTACGGGGAACACTGGGGCCGGCATTGGCTGGATCAGGTGCGGTATGCCGACTCGGTCGATAAGCGTCAGATCGGCCAACCCGGGGACATTAATGAGGCCTATCGCTACCGGGACTGGGTCGTCAAGGCCTTTAACCAAGACATGCCTTATGACCAGTTCGTGCTCCGCCAGTTCGCGGGCGACTTGCTGCCCGGGAATACTCCCGCTGATTTCGATGCCGAAGGGATCATCGCGACATCCATGCTGGCCATTGGCCGGTGGGAACAGGGGGAAGCGGACAAAGAGAAAATGATGACCGATATCGTGGATGACCAGATTGACGTGTTGGGGCGGACTTTCCTGGGCCTGACGCTGGCCTGCGCCCGTTGCCACGACCATAAGTTCGACCCGATCGCGACCCGGGACTATTACGCTCTGGCCGGAGCGTTTTACAGCAGCCATGTCATCCCGGAAGTGGGCGGCAAGGGTGGCGACACGCAACGATTAAGGATTCCGCTGGATTCACCCGCCGAACTGGAGCGGCGCAAACAGCGCGAAGTTCGGATGGCCGAGCTGGAAAAACAGATCGCCCAAATCCTCGAGGAGGGAATCGCGATGCGGGCCAGAGAGGTCTTTCTCAGGGCGGACCATTATCTAATTGCCGCGGCCGAATTCAGAAGGAGGCGCCAAACACAACCCGGTCAACCCGGGCTATCTGCGGCCGAGTTCGCCCGTGCGCAAGGCGGCGGCACGACGTTGAGCCCGGAGTTGTTTGAAGCCTGGACTGGCTACCTCGGCTTTTCCAAATTAAATCTCCTCTCCAAACAGACTGCCGATTACATGGCGCAGCCGGGCTTGTTGGCCTGGCAATCCCCGGAGGCGCCCGACACGCCTTGGGCAGTCGTGAATCGGACTGACCGCGAATCCTCATTCTCTGGAATCCGGTTACCGCCGCGGAGCGTTTCCCTTCACCCCTCCACGAAGGCAGGAGTGGCGGTGAGCTGGAAGAGCCCGGTCAGCGGCCTGCTGCGCGTCACGGGCCGCATCGCGGATGCGCACAATGTTTGCGGTGACGGGGTGGGATGGGAACTGAAGAAGGGCGCCGCTGAACGACTCGTCTTGCTGTCCGAGGGTTCGATCCCCAATGGCGGCGCCCAGAACCTGACGGAAGGAACAGACGCCGCGAAAGCGCGCGCGGTCGAAGTGCGGGCCGGGGAGGTCATTCAGCTTGCCATCTCGCCCAAGGCCGAACACGGATGCGATTCGACGCTCGTCGAACTGGAGATCACGGAGATCGGCGAACCGCACCGAGTGTGGAACCTCGCGCGGGATCTGGCCGGACGCATCGGGACCGTCGAACCGACCAATCCACACGCTGACAGCTTTGGACATGCGGCCGTGTGGCACTTCCATGACCTCACCGATCCTTCCCCTTCCCCTCTCCGCGCACTCCCGCGCGAGTCCGTTCTGGCTCAGTGGTTCGAAGCCGCGGAACACAATGGACCCTCGGCGGACCTCGAAAAGACTGCCCAGCGGATTCAACAGGCCCTCGTACAAGCGGAGGTAACACGGTCAAAGCGGCGCCAAACGGGCCTTGCCGCGTTGGGAAAAAGCCTTGATACCGCCACCGACGAAGAATGGGCCGCGCTCGCCAAGAAGTTGTTCGAGGGCGACACATCCCTCACCGACGACGCCGGCATCGACCGGCTTTACCGCGATCTCACCGAAGCGAACTCCCGCTTTCGGACCCGATTGCGCTCTCAGCCGGCGCCTGTCTCCAACGAAACCCAGTCGCGATTGGCTCAGTTGCGCGATGAGCTTGCCGGATTGCGGCGGAACCCTCCGCCGCCACCCGCCTTTGCCCACGGCATTCGCGAAGGTGGAGTGCCCAAGTCTGATTATGTGGGCATCGGAGACACGCAAATCCAGATCCGCGGCCGCTATGATCGTTTGGGCGAAGTCGCGCCTCGTCGCGTGCCGGCCCTATTCGACTCCCCGGCTCAAGCGCCGCTGACCAACGGGAGCGGGCGGCTGCAATTGGCTCGTTGGATTGCCAGCCCGGAAAACCCGCTCACCGCCCGGGTCATGGTGAACCGCATCTGGCAGTTCCATTGTGGCGAAGGCATCGTGCGCACTCCGAGCAACTATGGCAAACTCGGCGAGCCCCCGACCCATCCCGAATTGCTCGACTACCTGGCTCGACACTTCATCGAGACCGGCTGGTCGATCAAAGCCATGCACCGCCTGATCCTGTTCTCGGCCACTTACCAGCAATCCAGCGCGGCCCAGGAATCGACCCTTCGCCTGGATCCAGACAACCGGTGGTTCGGACGAATGAACCGGCGGCGCCTGACCGCCGAAGCGCTGCGCGACAGTTTGCTGGCCGTGAATGGGTCGTTGGACCTCACGCCCGGAGGGCCTCCAGTGAAGGAGTTGGACCAGCCTCGGCGGACTCTCTACCTAATGACGGTTCGGTCAGACGGCAGCAGTTATCGGACATTGTTCGACGCCGCGGATCCGACCGCCATCGTGGAGCAACGCACCTCGTCCACCGTCGCACCGCAAGCCCTGTTTCTCCTGAACAACCCCTTTGCACTCGCCCAAGCCAGCAAGCTCGCTCAGCTCGTTCAGCGCGGCGGGCCGCAATCCGCATCGGCCCGCATCGACTGGCTGTACCGCCGGCTCTTTGGCCGTGCGCCGGCTGAGCGGGAGATCGCGGCCGGCTTGGCGGCGCTCGCCAGCCCAACGCACGACGAGCCACCTGCTGCCGCCGCACAGTCCCTCGACCCGGCGTGGGAACGCTATTGCCAGGTCCTGCTCTGCGTCAATGAGTTTTTATACATCGATTAACAACACCCGCTGGTCATGAACCCGTTCTCTTTCCCAGCCCAACCGGCACACCGGATTAGCCGGCGCCAGATGCTTGGTCGCTTTGCCAATGGTTTCGGCATGCTCGGCTTGGCGAATTTGTTCGCCCAGGAGGGGCGAACCGGCGCGACAGCCGGCATCCATTCGGCGAACCCACTCCTGTTCAAACCCTCGCCGTTCCCGGCCAAAGCCAAGCGGATCATTTTTCTCTTCATGTCCGGCGGCCCTTCGCACGTGGACACATTCGATCCCAAACCGAAGCTCGCAGATCTGAACGGCCAACCACTCCCCTTCGAGAAGCCGAAACTGGAGAGGACCAAGACGGGCAATCTGCTCGCATCGTCGTTTCAATTTCGTCGGCACGGACAGTCAGGGATCGCGGTGAGCGAGCTCTTTCCGCGGGTCGCGACCTGTGCGGATGATCTTTGCGTCATTCGTTCCATGGTCAGCGACAACATCAATCACAACGGCGCCTGTCTCCAGATGAACACCGGGGAACAGGCCTTTTCGCGGCCCAGTCTTGGCTCGTGGTTATTGTATGGACTGGGGAGCGAGAATCAGGACTTGCCAGGCTTCGTCGTGCTCAGCCCATCTCAACCGGCCCAGGGGGCGCCCCTCTGGAGTTCGAGCTTTCTGCCCGCGGCCTATCAAGGGACACTCGTATCGGATCTGAAGAATCCGATCGCCGATTTGGAGAACCAGCGATTTTCCCGGACGGCGCAACGCGAGCAACTGGACTTGTTGAAGACGCTCAACTCCTGGCACCAGGAGGAACGCGCGGAGGACAGCCGGCTCAGCGCTCGCATTGAATCATTCGAACTGGCCTTTCGAATGCAGGCTCGAGCCCCCGAAGCCTTCGACATCCGCCACGAATCGGCGGCAACGAAAAAGCTCTACGGCCTGGACAATCCGGTCACGGAGATTTTTGGCCGACAATGTTTGCTGGCCCGGCGGCTGGCGGAGCGGGGCGTGCGCATGGTCCAGGTCTATCACACGCAAACGAACAAACGCAGCAGTTGCCAACTCTGGGATCAGCATGGAAGCCTGAAAACCGAGCTGGTCAATAACTGTGCCGCTACGGATCAGCCCATTGCCGGACTGCTCCAGGATTTGAAAGCCCGCGGGCTGCTTCAGGACACGCTCGTCCTGTGGGGCGGCGAATTCGGGCGCTCGCCGACCGCCGAAGGCAAGGATGGCCGCGAGCATCATCCCTTTGGCTTCACCATGTGGCTGGCTGGCGGCGGCGTGCGCGGCGGGATGACTTACGGCGCAACCGATGAATTCGGCTGGCATGCTGCGCAGAACAAGGTCCACGTGCATGATCTGCACGCGACGATTCTGCACCTGATGGGCTGGCCCCATGAAACACTGACCTATCGTTACAGCGGTCGGGATTTTCGCCTGACCGACGTCCACGGCCATGTGGTCCATGATATTCTGATTTGAGGAGCAACACCGCCGAGCTATGCGACCGAATTATGCCCAAATCATCGCGAGGCGTCGCAACCTCAGTCGAGTCTCGGTTCGAATCTGTTCCCTGGCTGTGCTGCTCGGATGCCTGCTCCCAATGGCAGTGGCCCGACCGCCCGCCACCGATGAACTCGAATCGGCGGCCAAGTGGGCCACCACGAATTGGGGTCAAACCTCCGCGCCCCCGTTCTCGTTCATTTACGGTGGCGCCGCATCGAGTCAGCTCATCAAGACTTGGAAAGTGGTCCGCGCTTCAAAGCCCCTCGATGCGTTTCGTCGCCAGGAGACCGTCACTTACTCCGATCCCAAGACAGGGCTCGAAATTCGCGCCGTTGTGGTCCAATATCAGGATTTCCCCACGATCGAGTGGACGCTCTACTTCAAGAACACTGGGAGAATCGACACGCCCATCCTGGAACAGATATCAGCCCTGGACATCCCGCTGAAGAACAGTGGAACCAACGAATTCGTGCTCCATCACAACGCCGGTTCGTGGCCGGGCGCGGCTTCCTATGCTCCCTACGAAACGCCCTTGCCACCGGGCTTGCTGAAACGATTGGGCGCCGCCGGAGGCCGCCCCACGAACACAGATATGTCCTACTTCAATCTCGCTTGGGGTCGTGAGGGAACGATTATCGTGGTCGGGTGGCCCGGCCAGTGGGAGGCGCAGTTCCATCGCGATGACCGCAATGGATTGCACGTGCGTTGCGGACAGCAGTTGACTCACCTGAAGCTGCATCCGAACGAAGAAATCCGAACGCCGCTGGTGGTCCTCCAGTTTTGGAAAGGAGATTGGCTCGAGGCGCAGAATGTCTGGCGCCGGTGGATGCTCCAACACAATGTGCCAAAACCAGGAGGCCGGCCGCTCGCGCCCATGTTCTCCGGCCAATCCGGCTACTGCAACAGTTGGATGTACGAGGCGACCGAAGAGAACCAGAAAAGGTTTATCGACCGATTCCTCGAGCTGGGCACGCAGATCGACCATTGGTGGATGGACACCGGCTGGTACTACACGCAGGGTGTCCCGGAAACTCAGATGACCGACGAGATGAAGGCGCTCCAGAAAGAGGGACGTTTATGGGAGAAGTTCGGTCTTTGGGATTTCAATCGGCGGCGATTTCCAGCGGGCATCAAAGCGATCAGCGACTACGCCCACTCCAAAGGCGTCAAAACGATCCTTTGGTTCGAGCCGGAGCGCGTGACTCCCGGTTCGTGGCAAGAGAAGGCTCACCCTGAGTGGTGCTTATCCGCGACCACGACGGATCAAAAGTTGCTGAACCTGGGCCATCCTGAAGCCCGTCGCTGGGTTACGGATCGCATCCATCAAGTGTTGACCGAACAGGGGATCGACGTGTACCGCTCCGACTTCAACATGGATCCGCTGGATCACTGGCGACAGAACGATCCGCCCGACCGTCAGGGCATTACCGAAAATCACTGGTTGAGCGGCTATCTCGCTTTTTGGGACGAACTGTTGCGGCGGAACCCCAATTTGCTGATCGACAGTTGTGCCTCGGGTGGCCGCCGGAATGATTTGGAAACGATGCGGCGCTCTGTTCCGCTCTGGAAATGCGATTACGCCATTGAGCCTGTGGGCATGCAATGCCAGACGTATGGGCTGGCCCAATGGCTGCCTTACTTCGGCAACGCCGGCGGACAGCTCGATCCCTACGTTTTTCGCAGCAATATGTTTCCCGCCGTCACCAAAGGCGCTTGGGAAGATCGCAGTGAAACTCGCGATGTGCGCCGGACCGACCTGGATTACGACCTGTTGCGCCGGCTCATTGGCCAGTGGCGTCAGATCGCCCCGAACTTCCTGGGCGACTTTCACCCTTTGACGCCCTACACGATGAACCGGACCAACGTCTGGATTGCTTGGCAGTTCGATTCACCGGAGCGCGGTGAAGGGTTCGTGCAAGCTTTCCGCCGGCCGGGCGCCGATCCCGCTCGCCAGCTTCGGCTTCGTGGATTGGATCCGGCAAGGCGCTATGAACTGATCGATTTCGACCTGCCCGGAACGGTCAAGGCAACCGGGCGTGAGTTGACTGAGAACGGCCTTGCGCTTGATCTGCGGAACCGCCCAAACGCCGCAGTGATTCGATACCAAAAAGTCATTGAGTGAGCCGAGAGCGACCGCGCCTCCGCTGTTCAGCCGCGCACGCTGATTGAAGCCGGATTCGAGCGACTCCAAATCGGAGGTGTCAAGAGGAGCCATTGAGGCGTTACTTGAGAACGAACTTTGCGGTCGTGGTCAGACCGCTCGCAATATCCCGAGCCTTAACCTCCCAATCCCCGGTCGGATCGTTCAGGGCAAACTCCACCGCTACTTGACCTCGGCCATTTTCCTTCAGGTATGCCATGCGACGGTAATGGGTGCGCGACTGACCGTCAGGTCCCTGCAACTCTATTCGCACTACCCGGCCTTCGCAGGAGAAATTGCCATCGGCGCCCACCGCGCATGCGATTGTGACCGGTTTGTCCCGCTCGATGATTTCAGGCGCGGAGAGAGAAACGCTTTTAATCTTCTCACTCTGCAGAGCAAACAGAGCCGCGCTCTGCATGTCGGGTTGGCCTTTGACCTCGATCTCGCGCAGGTTGCCGAGATAATGCCCTGCCTTCACATCGTAAACATGCCGGGCTTCCGGCAAGATCACTTTGCCGCCATTCCATTTGCCCGGATGGTAGTCCATGACCACGCCCAGCAAGGTGAGCTCGCCCTTTTCCAGCAACCCGTAGCGCTCAGCAGGACCGGGCTCAGGCAAGAAACGCACTGGAGCAGATACGCCAACGCTTTTCAGGAGTCCCATGACCATCTCACTCAGCGCCTCCTGGTCACACCTGGCCGGGTTTAGGTTCAGAAGCACGGCATCTCCCTTTCCGTACCGGTTAACCACAACCAGCGGAACACCGGCAGCCTCCGCTAGGATCTTTCCGTTCGAACTCGCTGCGGATATTGATGCGTTGACGTTGTTGGAAACGCTTTCGAGCGGCAGAGTCTTTCCTTTCCATGTGAACGTCGTCTTGATTCCTTGGACCTCCCGCGTTTCAGCAGGGGCTTTCCTTCGAACGCCGAACACCTCGTCCAGTTGGCCTTCGCCGAGTTCCCTTCCAAAGATGCTGCGGGTTCCCACAAAACTGTCGCCTACAAGAAGCCCTCCTTGCCTCACAAACCTCTTAAGCGTTGAGACCTCCCCATCGCTCAGGCACTGCGAGATCGGCAAGAAAATAACCCGCTCCCGCATCGCAAGTTCCGGCTTGTTCTCAAGTTGCCGAGCGGTGATGTAGTCCCAGTTGATAATATGTTGTTTCTTCAGGATGCTGATCAGGGCGCCATCAACTGCTTTCAGCGGGTCAAGGGGTGCTCCGGATTCAAAAGGAACATCAAAGCCTAAACGCGATGCTTGAGACCAGTGTATCCCCACGCCAGAAAGTTTGACCTCGCAGGTCCGCAGCAGTTGTCCGATGCCGCCGTGAATGAGCTCGAAGTCAGGGAGCTGCGTCTTGAAGAAGTCTGTATAGGAAAGGTCGGCCATCAGGTTACCCATCGAACCGGTATTGCCTGAAAAATAGTACCCCAATTCAAGAAATCCTTGGAACAACTGTTCCCAGAGCCGGGTCGCCGCCCAACGTCCGGTCTGAAATTCGGAATAGGCCCCGGACCACGCGCCGGCGAAACCGCGCGATTTCCTGACGCAGCGCCCCAGCACGTCGTTTCTGTCGGCGCCGTAGGAGTAGAAAGTCCAGTAATCGACGCCCGACAGCATAGCCTCGAGGTCATGGGTCTCAGACGCTTCCGTGCCCACTTTGGCGCGCGGGTCGTACTGGCGAATCTTCTCGGCGAGAAACGCGAACATCTCCCGCCATTCCATCTCCATGGCCGAACGATGGTCAATCTTCGCCGGCATGTTTTGTTTGGCGTCGGCTTGGCCCGGGGTGAGGCGCGGCACCTCCTGGAAACTCTTATAGTTTGCCTTCCACTCGGTGTTCAGCCGCTCGATGCTGCCGTAGTGGGCGGCCAGATACTTTTGATAGGCTTTCATCCCCCAGGGGGAAAAACCAAAATCACCGCGGTAGAAGCACTCATCGCTGATGTTGTAAAAGAAAGGCCCATATCGCTTCGCATCGGCGAGACAATACCGAACCCATTCCCAGACATTGTCTCTAATTTCCGGGTTGGCCAGCGAGCCATCCGTAATCTCGAAACGGGAGTCGTGTAGAAACGGGGCGGACCAGGGCAGCCGCACTCCGCCTTTCTCATCGGCGTAAACCGTGAAGCGGTACCCATGAGGCGCCGGCACGATGTCCCACAGGGCCATATTTCGGAACTTTACAGGGTGCGCTTCACCCAGACCTATGTTGAAGCCGGCTTTTCTCAGCTGACGCGTTTCTATCATCCCGGCAGCCAAGCCCGTCATACTTGGTCCCCAAATCAGATGCGGAAACTCATCCGCATCGAGCACTTCCATGTTCCGCTTCGGCACATACGCCACCGTCGCAGCTCGGGCGACAATCTCTTCCCCGCGAGCAATCTCCACTTCAACGTGACTGGCGATGGTGCTTGGGTCGCCAAGGCGGAAAGAACTAATCGGAACGACGGTGTTGCCCAGCAGCGGTTTCTGATGTGTTTCGGCGTAGATCCTTCCGTTCGTGTCGATCACCCGTACCCGGAGTTTCACCGGTTCACCGACCAAAGCTCCGCTGAGGAAGACCCGGCCGCGCAATTCCCCGCCACGTTCGACAGTCTCTTCGTCAAGTTTGATCGCGACAATCTCTTCAGGGGCGGTGACGCGAAACGCAAGCGATCCCCAATCCACGGTTTTCTCATCCACCAGCAGCCGCGCATCCAGGTAGTGAAGGCCGGCTTTCAACTTCGGAATCGCCTGGGTCAAAACCACACTTCCGCCGGCCTCTTGATCGTTGATCTTGACCGTCGTCCTATGGGTGGCCTCGACCTCGCCCAGAGGGTCGCGTATCTCCACCACCAGACGGGCCGTGCCCGGCCCGGACCCAGTCACTTTAATTTCAAAGCCATCGGCTTTGGGCAGAATCGAACGCGGCAAACGTGTGCCGTCCGGAGGCAGGGACAGCGTCCATTGCTGTCGGCGGCCGGAGGTCCAGAGAATGGCCTTGGCGGCAAGGGATAAGTAGCGGCCGTATCGGTCATCCCATTCTCGACTATAACCTAAATCCGAAAGGCACGGCGCCAAACCATCCTCGCTCGGGAGATAGCTATTCGGGATCAACTCGCTCCGGAACCGAATCGCCGCGACACGTCCCCGGCCGCAGGTGTAGGTTGTGATCACCTTTGCTGGCAGGTCCAAAACATAAACTCCCTCCCCCGGAAAGAGCTCCGGCAGCCCTGACCACGGAGCACCGGAAACGATGCGTTCGCGTCCGGCGGGGTCTTCCTTTGCCAGGAAGGGGCTGCCGCCGGAAGGTATGCCCCGATAGGTCATTACCAGGCCGGTTCCGTTCTTGACCAGCGCCAGGACCTTCTCCTGCGCGGCCAGCGGGGCCTTGGTGAGGTCCGCATCCACCAGCACGATAACTTCTGGATTGGCATCGAGTTTCTTCAACAGGTCCTTTTCCAAATCCTCTTTGGAAAGTCCTCTAAATGCATTCCGCACGTAGGAATCAGTCTCGTACGGCGTGCTGCTCCTGATGTCTCCAAGGAGAACAAAGGCGTTGTATTCCAGATCAAATCGCTGCCAGAGCTCCACCACATCGCGGCCTAAGAAGTGAGGCACGAGGAACAGGACCTTCACCGGCCCACCCGTCATCGGCTTGGCAAAAGGGATGTGAGGGGTGACAAGGTCGTGCGTCAATGTGGTAAAACGGTCAGGCGGCAAGAGAACCGCTTGCGCCTGCGGCACCGTGCCATCGCCGCCGGCTGGCTCTGCACCCAACAGAACCACGCCGGTCATCACGGCAAGGCAACGCATGGCGGCCATGACTGATATTGATAGGAAACTTAAAGGCTTTTGCTTGTTCACGGCTAAACTTGACGCCCTCCTTTTGAGGCGTTGCCACAAGAGGAATCCCGTTCAACGGCACTGGTAGCGCTCTGAATCCTCAACATGGCAGTTGAACATAATAGAATGGCGGCTCTTGAGGGCGGCCGGGACGTGTCAACGTTCAGTCATGCGCGACATCTCTCCGGACCAGCGAGGCGCCGCCATCGACCACGATGCTGGTCCCGGTTACGTAGGCGCCATCCCGGCTCGCCAAGTAGAGGAACGCTCCCGCCACTTCTTCGGAAGAGCAGAGCCGCCCCAGCGGGATGGTCTGATTAGCTCGCTGGCGGAACATGGCGTCACGGTCGTAAATGGCGCGGCTCAACCCGGCGTAGACGATTCCGGGCGCGACGACGTTGCACGTGATTCCGTGGGGCGCCAACTCCTGCGCCATCACTTTCATCAGCATCTCCTGGCCGGCTTTGCTGGCGCAATAACTGCCCCCTTCAGGCCAGGGCATCGCCTGAACCCAGCTCCCTGTGAAAATCACTGTTCCGCGCCGATGTCTCTCATCCGGCCGATTCTTCATCATGGTTCGCGCGGCCAACTGGGCCACTCGCAGGCTGCCCGTGAGGTTGACGTTGAGAGTCCGTTCCCAATGCGCTTCGGTGATCTGGAGAAACGGCTCGTTCGCGACCGTGCCCGCGCAGCAGATCGCCACCTCGATCCCGTTCCATTTTTCTTCAAGGACCCGAAAGGCCGCCTCAACCGACTCCGCTGAAGTCACATCGCAAGGAAGGTAGAACGCGTGGGAGGGATGAAGCGCCTCCGCGATGCCCGCCCCTGCGTCCGCATTCAAAACGTCTCCCAAACAAACCCTTGCTCCGGCGGCAAGGAAACGAGCGGCGACAGCGCGGCCAATGTCGCCGCACCCGCCCGAGATGAAAACTCGTCTATCGTTGAGGTCGTTCATGTTCCTTCTAAGACGATCTCTTCACCGACGACCGGAGCGATGACGCGACCTTGCCCGCCCAGCTTCGAGTAGGTGCTTTCAAGCAGTGCGGGATCCAGAGTGGCTTCGTCGTTGTGAATGGCGTTCTGCCACAGGTAATGGTGCATCGGCACCAGCGTTGCGGCTCCCAATTGCCAGCCCAGGAGCGCGGCTTCATGGGCATTCATGTTCCCGCCCACTCCATTAATGCAAAGGAAGGCAACGTGCAGGCCGAGTGTCCTCAGTTTCCGCAGGCTGGTGTCGTACTCGGTGTCGCCCGAGAAGAAGATCTTCAACCCGTCGATTTCGAAAATGAGACAAACGCCATCATGCACCTCCCAACCCTCCAAACCTGCGTTATGGCGGGACGCCACGGCCGAGATCTGGATGTCCTTGATCGTGAGCGACTGGCGGGCCTTGATCGTGGTGATCTGGCGGCGCGGGACGCCCCAACTGACGGATCGCGCCAGAGCACTGGGCGGCATCAGTAACGGTGTTTCCGGATTGTTCCGGGCGATGATGGGGATCGAGCCGGGATCCAGATGGTCCTCATGCCAATGCGTGCAAACCAGCACATCAGGCCGCGATTGCTCCGCTGTCACCGGAGGTGGAAAGGCGCGGCGCTGGCCGAAAATCTCATGGACCACATCCGACAGATAAGGGTCCACAAAAAGCTGCGTGCCGCGCGAAGTCTTGAAGATGAAACCGGCGCCGCCCAGCCACCACGCAATCACCTGGCCGGGTGGAACCACACGCTGGCGAACGCGCTCTTGCAAGAATGGCGAGACTGGAGGCGACATGGTCATCGCTCAGCGGCATCGGGGAGCCGCGGGATCGCAGGACGAGACGCCGTCGAGCCGGCTTTACCCCCGTTGGCGGCGCGAATGGAGTGAGCCTCTGTGCGGTTTCGAGTCACAGGTCACTCACTGAGTTCGCCTCACCACGTTCGAAGATGGGCTCAACGGAGTTTCGACTTGCCTGGGGCGCATGGGAAAAAATTCGTTGCACGGCAGGGTCACACCTTTGAAGCCCGGAGTTTGAGGTCGGCGCGAGCCAGCACTTCCGGCCTCAGCTTGACGCCCAATCCCGCCCCAAACTCGAGCCATGCCTGCCCGTTCCTGACCGGCACCGGGCGGTCCACCAACTCGAGGTAGTAGCCATCACAAAAGCCACGCACGACTTCCATGATCATGGCGTTCGGCAGAGCGGCGCAGAGGTGCAAGGCGGCGAACACGTTGACCGGCCCGGTGCAATCGTGGGGTGCGAATGCCAGATGGTGAGCGTCAGCCATGCACGCGATCTTAATCGCTTCGGTGAGGCCCCCCGTCCAGATCAAGTCGATCATCACGATGTGGGCGGCCTGTCGTTCGAGAACCGCGCGAAAGGCGTACTTCGTGAACAACCGTTCGCTGACGCACTGGGGGACTCGCGTTTCCTGGACGAGCCGGCGCAGGTCCTCCACGCTGTCCGGCTGGATGATATCCTCCATCCAAATGACGTCGTAGGGTTCGAGGGCGCGGGCAAGGCGGATCGCGCAATTCACATCCCAACGCGAATGGCCTTCAATGGCGATCTCGATCCGGTCGCCAACGGTCTTGCGGATTTCCTGGACGGTCCAAAGCCCTTGCTTGAGGTCGGCTGGGGAGAGGGTGTGCCCGACCGGTCCCATGGCCGACCAGCCGGCGGGTCCCGTGGCCGAGGCGGCGTTGATCTGCGGCGCGAACCGGTCCCACGGCCACACCTTCATTTGTGTGTAGCCTTCGGCGAGGAGGGAGAGGGCCAGTTCGCCCGGGGTCTTCAGGAAGCCATCCAGGTCGCTATAATTCGGGGTGTTGACGCAGGTGTTATACACGGGAATCGATTCGCGGCATCGTCCCCCGATGAGGTTGTAGATGGGCTGGCCGGTTGATTGGCCCAAGAGGTCCCAAAGGGCGATATCGAGCGCGGATACCGCGCGCATTTCGGCGCCCGCGTAGCCGAAAAAGTTCGCTGAACAGAAAAGGTTCTGCCAATGCCGCTCGCGATCGAACACGGACTTCCCAAGCAGCAACGGCGCGGCAAAATCATGGATCACCGCCTCCACCGCGGCTGGAATGTAGTAAGTCTCGCCCAGACCGATCAGTCCATCGTCGGTATGCACTTGAACCCAAAGCGCGTTCGGGTGATCCGGCAGGCGGAGCGTTTCAATCCGGGTGATCTGCATAGATTCTCACGCCACCCTCGCCGGCAGCGACGGGCTTTCCGCCATCACGGCGCCTGCCGCGGCAACAATGCTGGCTGTGTTCATCCGGTAACGTTCGGCCAGGTACGGAAGCGAACCGCACTCGCAGAATGAATCCGGGATTCCCACCCGCCGCAGCCGCAGGCGAAGTCCCGCGTCGATGGCGGCGTCGGCGACCGCACTGGCCAACCCGCCCGTCGTGACGTGATTCTCCGCAGTGACGACTCTCGGCACGGTTGCGAGCAACGACAACACTGCTTCGCGGTCAAAAGGCTTGAGCGTGCTCACGTGCAAGACGGCCGCGCTGACACCGGCTCCGGCCAATTGTGTCGCCGCCTCCAATGTTCGTTGGGTCATAAGGCCGGTGCTGATCAACGCCACATCGCTGCCCTCACGCAGAAGCCGGGCTTTGCCGATTTCAAAACGATACGAGACTTGGTCCAGCACGACGGGCACGCGCCCCCGAAGCAGGCGCATATAGACGGGACCGTCGTAATCCGCAATCGCCGCGGTGGCTTGGGCCATTTCGGTCGCGTCGCACGGATCGATGACGGTCAGGTTCGGCATGGCGCGCATCAGGGCGAGGTCTTCGATGCCTTGATGAGTGCCTCCGTAGCCTGTCGTCAGGCCAGGCAACCCAGCGATGATTTTGACGTTGGTCCGGCTCAACGCGCAGCCGATGGCGATAAAATCGTAGGCGCGGCGGGTGGCAAACACGCAGTAGGTCGTGCAGAATGGAACGAACCCAGTCCGGGCCAGGCCTGCCGCGATGCCAATCAGGTTTTGTTCCGCCATACCCACGTTGAAAAAACGTTCCGGGAACGCCTCGGCAAACGGCAGGATGTCCGTGTACTTCCCCAGATCGGCGGTCAAACCGAGAACTCTCTCGTTTCGCCGGCCCACCTCGACCAAGGCCCGGCCAAACGGCGCCACGGCTTCAGGACAGCCCTCGATAACTTCGGACACGCCCATGGCGCTGGTTTGTCCGCGCTTATCCATGCGGCGCCTCCAATTCTCGAATGGCCTCATTCCAATCGATCTGCGAGACGTTCAGGAAATGCGCCTTCTCACACTGCTCGATGCAAGGCACGCCTTTTCCAGGCACGGTCCGGGCAACGAGAGCCTTCGGTTGACCCGCCGCCCGCCGCGCGCCGTGGAGCGCCGAGATGACCTGAGCCATGTCATTGCCGTCGATCTCCGTCGTGAGCCAGCCGAAGGCTTCCCACTTCTCCGCGACAGGCTCGATGTTCAAGACCATCGGACCATCGGCCTGGATCCCGTTGCAGTCGATGATGGCGACGAGATGATCGAGTTTGAAATGGGCGGCCGCCATCGCAGCTTCCCAGGTGGAGCCTTCTTGAAGCTCACCGTCGGACAACTCGACGAACACGCGGCTCGACTTCCCTGCCAGGCGTAATCCCATAGCCATGCCGACGCCCTGCCCCAGCCCGTGGCCGAGCGAGCCTCCCGTCATTTCGACACCGGGCGTCGAATCCAGCGTGCTCATTTCCAACCGGCTGCCATCGGCGCCGTATTGGCTGAGTTCGTCCGCCGAGAGCACTCCGAGCTCAACCAAGGCAGCCCAGAGCGCGATCGAATAATGCCCTGTCGAGAGCACAAAACGATCGCGATCTTCCCAGGAAGGATTATTCGCGTCGTATTTCAACTCGTGAAAGTAAAGCGCGGCCAGGAGATCGGCGAAACCGAGCCCCTGGCCGATGTAACCCTGGCCCTTGCCTGCCGCCATCGTGAGCATGTGGCGCCGTAGCTTCCGCGCGACGCCCTGTAAACGGATAACGTCCGTGGCTTGGCATGACGAAAGCGGAAAAGCCGGTGACATGCTTAATCCTTGTCCAGGCCGCCGGAAATGTTCAAGCGCTCCGCTGTCACATAGGCGGGCGCGTCCGCGGCGAGCCAAACCACCGCTTCGGCAACCTCCTCGCAGGTGGTCCTCCGTCCGGAAGGAATGCGGGCCGTGCGCGTCGCCAGGAAGGCGGTCATGTCCGTCTGGCCTTCCAACGCGGCGAAGAGCGTCTCGGTCTTGAGCTGCATCTCCGTGTCCATCATGCCGGGGGCGACGCTGTTGACCTGGATGTTCTTGGCCGCCAACGCAACGGCCGCCGACCTGGTCAACGAATCGACCGCCGCTTTGCTGGCGGCGTAAGCCGCGTAATTCGGCAGCGCCATGCGGGAGGCGGGCGAGGTGATGTTGATGATGCGGCCACCCCCATTCAGAATCATCTGGCGCGCGGCCGCAGCCGTGGCCAGCGCGATGCCACGCACATTGACCAACAAAGTCTGCTCCCAGCTTCGGGCGGTCATTTCAGTGAAGCTTTCGACGGTGGCGTACGCCGCGCAGTTGATCAAGACGTCCAAACGGCCAAAAATCCGGACCGCCGCTTCGACCATCTGCGCCGGCCCTTCCGCAGTCTCCAGATCCACCGGGACAAAAACGGAATCCGCCCCATGCTGGCGGCACTCTTCGGCGCATTGCGGTCCGGCCTCTTGGTTCAAGTCCGCGACGACGGTGCGCCAGCCTCTAGCCGACATTTGCCGGCAAATCTCGCGGCCAAGCCCCTGGGCTCCGCCGGTAACGAGGACCGTCTTTGGATCTGCGGGCGCCTTCATCAGTTGGAAATAAGTGAGCGAATGCTAAGGTCCAATGCGGAAGCGTGACAGCGCATCGGGTGAATCTGATTTTGACCGCACATTGGAATTAGTTCCGGCCTCGGTGCTTCCAGGACGCCGCGATCGCTTCCAGCGTTCGACCCTTCGTCTCCGGAACGAGGCGCCAGCAAAAACCAAAGGCAAACAAACAGACCGCGGCGAACAGCCAAAACACGCCAGCGGGTGAACCATACTTCTTTTCAAAAAAGCTGACCAACGGGGGGAAAATCTGGCTCCCGATAAAGAAAGAAAGCCAAAGCGCCACCCCGGCAATCGACATTGCCTTTCCTCGAATGCGGGTCGGAAAGATTTCCGACATGATCAGCCAAGCCAATGGCGCCAGGCTGCTCACATACGCTCCCACGCACAAGAACATAACCGCGACGACAGGGTAACCCGACCAGCGGAAATGAAAGCACAGGCCCATAATGATGAGACCCACGGCCATCCCCGTGGTGCCGACCAGCAGGAGGGGCCGTCGCCCCAGCCGATCCACCAGCCAGAATGCCACGGCGGTACAGATGATGTTCCAAACATTCAGCGGAATCGCCTGCCAAATCGCATCGGAAGCGGCGGTGAAGCCGGCGCTCTTGAAGATGGTCGGCGCATAGACCAACAGGATGCTCACCCCTGTCATTTGCTGAAGGATGGCCAACATGACTGCCACCAATAAGGCGGTGCGCAGGCCGGGTTGGAACAGTTCAGCGAGGCCGCCACTCTCTTCAGCGATAGACTCCTTGATCTCGCGCAGCGCGGCTTCGGATTGAGCCGGGCCTTCGCTTTTGGCGAGCAGCGCCAGCGCCTCCTGTTCCCGCCCCCGGGCCGCCAGCCAGCGCGGACTTTCTGGAAGGACCGCCAGCCACCCCAGCCAGCAAACGGCGGGCAGAGCGGTCGAGGCCAGCATCCAGCGCCAGCTTCCGCTGAAGGACAAGGCGTACGAAACGACGATCGCGATGAACAATCCGGTCACAATCGCCAACTGATTGACGGAGACCAGCCGACCCCGGAGCCGGGCCGGCGCCATCTCGGCGATGTACATCGGCGAAACCACCGAGGCTAGACCAACTCCGATTCCGCCGACGATCCGAAACAAGTTAAACTGCAGCATGTCTCGCGGGAGCGCGGTCCCGATCGCCGAGAAGCCCAGCAGGAGCGCCGCGACCACCAGCGTTCGCCGCCGTCCAAAGGCGTCGCTGAGAGCCACAGCCACGAGAGGGCCGGCGATACAACCGATGGCGGCGCTGCTGACGGCAAACCCTTGCTGGTACGGGTCCAGGTTGAACTCCGAACTCAGAAAAATCAGCGCCCCTGAAATGATCGAGATGTCGTAACCAAACAAAAACCCACCGAGCGCCGCGACGATGGCGATGCGGAAAGCATAGCTCGTCATCTGCCGCTCGGACTGAGCCGGGGCGTCGGGAGGTGCCAGGTTGTTCTTGGGTGTGATCATAGGACGGTCAGGGATCGTCCTCGACGGGAGGCGCTGGCAGCCTTCTCGGTCTGCCGGTGTAGATCGGTGTCGCTTTAGCCGGAGGATCGACGCTCGTGACCATGTTCCCGCGCCACTGATGGGTGAGTTGCAAGTTGGGACGCCCTTTCCATAAACCAGCAACCTGATGTGAGAATTCCAGGAGCGGATAAGTGATGGTCAGTTGGTCGCCAGGTTCAGCTTGGAAGCGAACGTAGTCCCCGGCCCAGTCCGTTGGCAAGCGTTTCGTGCCGATGAACGCGCGGACTTCAGGGCGAGGAGCCCAGTGGGGCGGCCGCACGAAGAAGGTCTCTCGGACTTCAGCCTTGACGGTGAGACGGCCCTCGTTGGGCATGAATGAGACAACCCGGCCCAACGGCGACTTGCGGTTGAGGCTCAGGTTCACGTAGACACCGGCAGGGCCGGCGGGCGACTTGGGCCGGCGTTCAATCGTGTGCCGCCAGGCGGTGTAGATCGCGCGCATGCCTTCCGGCGCGCAACAGCCGAACATCCGGAACCCCGACGCGCCGCCGAGCAGTTCGTTCTCGAAATCGTTCAAACCCGAGCCGCCGATAAAACCGCCTTGAAATTTCCGCAGTTCAGCCAGTCCTTTTTCGACCTTCTCCTGGCCCTTGGACACATTGAGCGCCCGATAGTAAGCCATGAATTCCGGGGTGACGATGAATTGGAGGGGGGCGATGTAGTTGCGGAAGTAACGTTCCGAGTAATCGTAGTATTCACTGTAGCCTGCCTTCCCCAGCAGCGCCGCGATGGAAATCATGTCGGACACGCAACAGGTCTCGTTACAATCGTCCGGTCCCGCCGGGAACCACCCGGTCCCGGTGCCACGCGTCAGCATCCAATCCCAGGCGCGCTTCGCAAAGTGGATGTAGGGCCGGTGGTCGGTGACCAAACCCAGGTGCGCAACACCCCACACGGCGTGCATCGTCGCATGACTGTGCCCGTTGAACCCGCCGTCGGGTTGGAAACGAATCCCACCCGGCTGGAGATTGTTGACGATGCCCTCGGCATAGGCCCTGGCAAACTGGAGTCCCTCCTCATCCGATGTGGCCATCCAGTATGTGACCAACGGTTCGACCAGCGGCGCAGGCTGCGCGTTCCAGCCGTTGGGCACGATGGAACCATCACTCTTGAGCGCGCCCATCCCGCACTTGATCCAACATCGTCCGTCGCCGTCCCAGGTGGCGATCTTCTTGAGCGCTAGCATCACCTTCCGCGCAAGTGTCTTTGATTCCGGATTCCGTGTGCGCGCGTAATCTTCCGACAAGCTCTGAAGTATTTTGGTCGCCCCCCAGATATGGATGACGAAATCCTTTTTCTCATACTTCGCCGTGGTGTTGCCTTCGTTGAAGCAGCCGGGGTGACTCCAGACGCGGCCCTCGGGATCGATGTATTCCCGGATGCGTTTGTGGAAGGCAGCTTCGACTTCACGCCCTTGTGCCGAGGCCGTGATGTCGCGCATGTAGTACCATTCCCAATCCATGCGCGCATCCGTGTCGCAGGCAACCACGGGGTCTTGTCCCTCAGGAACCGGCGGACACGCCAGTGGATTGCACTGAAAGACAGGTTCGTAGCCCAGATCCTGGCGAGGAGTGCGGATGAGATAGTTCAAGGCCCATTCGGCCATCCTTTTCAGATCCAGGTCAGTGCTGGGAGGTTGGCTCGCCAAAGAGGTGATCGTGTTCCGCGCTGGCACAGCGACTTGGGGTTTGCTCACCTTGCCGGTCAGCCCCAGGATCGGCCGAGTTTGCCTCTCCGCCGGGTCTTCCTGCGCCGCGCCAACGCGGTGTGGAATGCCAGGCAACGACAGCAAGAACGCCGCTGCCACGACTAGAGGCCGCGCCAGGCCGTGTCTTCCTTCCAGCCAGCCAATCATGGAGGAACGGGTTCTCAAGTGATTCGAGTGCTGATGTTCAACCACCGCAATGTGAATAGAAGCCACACTAAAGAATATCTCCCGGCGCGCATCCTTTCTTAGCCAGAAATCTTGCTTTCCTAGCCGCCGCAAATGGGGCGAAAAGAGCAGCCCGTTGGCTTTTGAGAGCAGAGCCGGACCCATCCTCGGAATGAGACTTCAGGCTCAAATCTCTCTGTTGAAGGCTGATGTTTACGGTCGCCACGGTGTCTGCGACAGAGTGGGTCGGGACGAGGAACTCTTTGAAGGATGCAGGTGCAAAAAATGAACCAAGAATGTGCCTTTCTAAACGATATCTGTGCGTCAGCTCGATCCGCAAACCGGCGTTTTCATCTGAGGCAGAACACAAATGTCTATCGACAAGCGTGTCGGCGTGCCGGGTTATGTCCTGCACGAAGCGACTTTTCGCCCTCCGGGCGGAGCAGCGGAGGTTTGGGGGCTCAAGCACACTGCGAAGCAGTCACGCCGACGTTAGTCGCTCGCTGTTGCCTGACTCGCCGGCTGAAACTTTGGGTCATTGAGCTGGAATGAACCAGCAACCGACCACGCATCACAGGGGCATCAGGTGCTTTAGTCGAAGTGGATTGGTGCGCCCTTCATTGTCAGGTTGAGGAGGCAGCCTCGTGAAAATGGATTGGCCTATCTTTGATTAGCATCCTATTGAGCAGGCCAATCGCTCCAGATCCAGCTACACCCTTCGAACCAACCGACGGAGTTTACGCTCCATGAAGTCGAATCCCACTCGCCGAATCGTTCCCGCTCATCCACGAGAACTCCTTTCGCACGGTTCGCGTGACTGCCGAGGACAACATCCTCGTTCGCCAAGACTATGGAGGACAGGTCCGAAGCCTCTGAATCCATTGATCAAATATGGACCGGGAACGGCCTGCCATCGGTAGCTCTGAACCCGCCTCAGTGATTTGCCGCAACAGTCCTCCTTCGCCAAGGCTTCGCAGGACACCGATCCCAAGCTGGACGAACTGCTCCACGAGCCGGAGTTCCAGGCACTGCTCAAGACCGTCGGCCTGGACGTGTGGCCGAACCAGCCGCCAGCGGGGCGGCGGTTTCCGACCGGGGGTGTATCGAAGGGTTTGCGCAGCGGCACCGGATCGAAGATCGGCGCTGGAGCATCACCCGACTCCCATCGACGCGAATTCCCGATTTACGTTTAGACGTCTAAACGTAAAGTATCCCTGCATGATCGAACGCCCTTTTTAGAGAGCCCGGTTACAAGCCGCCTGGAAGCAAACCTCCGTTGCGTGGCTCTGTGGGCCGCGCCGCGTGGGCAAGACCGTCCTCGCCAAAAGTTTGCCGCACGTTGAATACCTCAACTGCGACCTTCCTGGAGTCGGCGAAAGATTGCGCGACCCGGAGAGCTTTTATCTCGCGGTCAGAAGGCCGGTCGTCATCTTTGATGAAGTTCACCAGCTTCCCGACCCCAGCCGCCTGCTGAAGGTCGGGGCGGACGAGTTTCCGAAGCTGCGGATTCTTGCCACCGGCTCCTCGACCCTCGCCGCCACGCAGAAGTTTCGCGACAGCCTGACGGGACGGAAGCGCGTCATCGGACTCGTCCCCATCCTGCATGAGGAACTCCCGGCGTTCGGCGTGACCGATGTGCGCGATCGCCTCCTGCGCGGCGGCCTGCCGCCGGCGCTGCTGGCCGGGGAACGGAACCCGGAGTTCTACGGCGAATGGCTCGACTCCTACTTCGCGCGTGACGTGCAGGAGCTGTTCCGATTGGAGAAGCGCGCCGGGTTTCTGCGCGTGCTCGAACTGCTGTTCCGTCAGAGCGGCGGCATGCTCGACGTCACCAAGATCGCCTGTGAAACCCAGATCAGCCGTCCGACCGTGACGAACTGGCTGGAGGTCTATCAGGTCACGCAGGTCATCCATCTCGTGCGTCCTTTCTCGGGCGGTGGACGTCGGGAGATCGTCGCGCAGCCGCGCGTATTTGGATTCGACACCGGCTTCGTGACCTATGCGCGGAGCTGGGACACCTTGCGTGCGGAAGACTGCGGCGTGCTGTGGGAGCATCTCGTGCTCGACACGCTGCTGGCGGCAGGCGAACCGCGGCTGCACTTCTGGCGGGACAAGCAACAGCGTGAAGTAGACTTCGTGGTGCCACGCGGCCGGGACTGTGTGGACGCCATCGAATGCAAGTGGAAGCCCGATTCTTTCGAGACCCGCAACCTCGCGGCCTTCCGGGATCTGTATCCCCAGGGACGGAACTTCGTGGTCAGCCCGCTGAATAGTCCGGGCTACCCGCGCGTGATGAACGGATTGCCGGTTGAGTTTGTGACCCCTAGTGAACTGCGGGCCGCCATCGCGCCGAAATGAAGTGTCGCAAGGCTCCGTTTCCTTCGTTTCCTTCGGTGAACCCGCGGTCCGTTTCCCGTCTCACTCCTTCACCCCGCGATAGAAGCGGTGAGCGGTGTCTGCGAACGGCACGGACTTGCCTCGTGGATCCGGAGCTTTGAGGCGAACAAAGACCGCTCCCGCATTGGCACGATCGAACGAGCCACGGACCTGGGGCCGAAGCGGTTCAAATGAGCGTACACAAGCATGGTATCCCTGCGCACTCGCGGAAGCTTTGTCGGACATCGCTGCCGCTCAACGCCACGCGAATCCCAATCTCGCGCTGCTCGGAGTGGCGGTTTGCGCCATGCCGCGACCGAAGACCCGCCTTGTCCGTGAACTCACTGCCTATGTGGAACGAACCTGCGTGGACGCCGACCGGCGGACCTTGAAATTCTCGACGGAAATCAGTCGGAGCGTGGTGGTCCGCGCCGCCCTGGCGGTGGTGATGGAATCCGAATCAAAAATCCGGGAAGAACTGGAACAACAAAACTTCCGGTTGCCACCCACTCATGACCGGCTGGCCTTGAGCGACTTTGAAGATCGGTGGCGACGCAGTTTGCAAGGCGCGCCGGTTCGGTAGGGAAAAGGTGTTCCTCTCCTGGTAAGTGACCTCGAGAGAGTTTCATCGCACCACCGCCTCCAGATAGGGACGCATGATGTTGGCCACGCGGCACACCTTGGCCTGATGCCAGAGCTCATCGGCGGTCGCTTTCTTCGACCGCCATGCATCCCGGAGCGCTTCCAGCGCCACGTTCGTGCCGATTTGATTTCGGAACTTGAAACAGTCCGCCACCGTCTTCGCGACCGAGTAAACCCTGAGCCCCACACCTTTGATCCGGCGCTCTTCAACGCCCTCGGTGAACGCTCCGGCGGACAGGCGGATCGCTTTAATCCGGACGGTTTCCACGCAAGGGGCGCGGGTGTTGCGGGGCAACGCGATCCAGACTTCCGAAGGCGTTTCCGTCGTCAATTCATGGAACCGGAGGGCCGAAAGCAGGCAGACGACGGCGCGCGGCGATTGCCGCGCGACCTCCAAAAGCGAATGATGGGGACCGGGCGGGAGGATGATGGAAGCGTAGAGCCCATGGCCAATCTTTTCCCAGATGCCAGCCCCCACAAGGTCGGCGAGACAATGGCGCGGAATGCCCTTCCGCTCAAAGTCGCGCGTGCGTAGCACGGCAAATTCGGCGGCCAGTTTTCGGCCCGCTTTGGCGATTGAATCAACCACGTCGGCATCATACAATATGCACACACATGTTCGCAAGTTGTGTTATTTTGTGAGGCCTCTTGGTTCCCCGGAACTGCGACAGGCGAATCGTCTCGCGGAGATTGATTGTTTCCAAACCGAGTTCATTGCGGAACGGGTCCACGAAGTGACGGCCATGAAAGCGTCGGGACAGAAAAGCCGCTCAACCTGCCTGACCCGCCCCATTCAAGTCCCGCACGCTTGCCGAAGGAACGTGTTGCTTCGGCAAGCGTGCGTGAAGGAATTTTCGGCGGTCGGCATGCTGGGGTGCGTCATGAGCACACCTGAATTTGATTCCGCCGATCTC
>SXGS01115856.1_pt1 | contig 32270 bp, 25 predicted proteins | sample 3174681 | NCBI WGS metagenome assembly SXGS01 (sample SAMN11356861, study PRJNA531348) | freshwater metagenome | isolation source: freshwater sample F1-80 | place: China: Fuxian Lake, Yuxi | collected 2017-12-25 | reverse complement strand
ATGCGCGCCGAACTCCTTGTTCAGCACCTGATTCGCCCATAGGTACCCCTTCATCCCCGCCACGTACGAGATCCCTCGCAGGTGGCCTCGAAATACCAGCCGGTCAAACCCGGATAGCACCCCGTTGATCCGATCCCCGAATTTTGCCGTAAACTCTTTCATGGCGTTCTCCTATCGATTGGATTCTTGTCGTCGAACAACAAACATCCTCTACGATAGTGGGAACGCCTTCATCTTTTGGTTGCGGCCATGCCGCCCTGTGATTGAGGCAGCTACGATCATGATAGGCCTGGTCATTCACGGAGATGTATCCCGGGGCAGCAAGGGAGGCGGTCCCTGCGTCCAGCCCGTGGCCGCTGATGTTTTCCTGGTCCCAGTCTCAAATGAGGTTAGGCTATCAACGGCAACAGGCAGGGAAACGATTCTCGACCCGGAGTCAAGCTTCGGAGCATCGGAAAACGAGCGGCTGGACGGACGGGACGGACGGGACGGACGGGACGGACGGGCAGAGCGGGCAGCAGTGGAAGCCACGCTCGAAATCGGCGGTATACTATCATTAGCAATAGCAATGTTTTCCCGCCGCCGGGAAGACGATTGAGAGTCAGCGAACATGATGCGACGATTCAGTGGGTCAATTCTATTCCTTGCCGTGTGCCTCGCCCCGGCGTGGGCTCAGAAGTCGACGGCACCCGCCTCTCCACCGGCCGCCGATAAGGCGAATGCATACTACAACTTCGCCATGGGCCACCTGTATTCTGAACTTGCCGCGGCATACGGAAACCGCGGTGAGTACTTCGGACGGGCCATCGACCACTATAAGCAGGCGATGAAGCTCGATCCCGCGGCTGGTTTTCTGGTCGAGGAACTCACAGACCTCTACGTCCAGGCCGGACGGCTAAGGGACGCGGTCACTGAAGCGGAAGATATTCTCAAAAAGCAACCGGACAATTTGGATGCGCGCCGGATACTCGGCAGGATCTACATGCGCATGATCGGCGACGTGCAGCAGGGGAAGATCAATGAAGAGATCCTGAAACAGGCGATCGAGCAGTTCCAGAAAATCGCCGCGTTGGAACCGAAGGATACCGAAACTTGGCAGATCCTTGGACGCCTGCATCGCGTGGCGCGGAATTCGGTGGATTCCGAGAAGGCTTACAGGAAGGTCCTCGAATCCGACCCTAACAATGAAGATGCACTAACAGGTCTGGCGATGGTCTACGCGGACCTCGGCGACACGGCGAAGACCATCGAGATGCTCAGGCGCGTTACGGACAAAAATCCGAGCGCACGGACGCTTACGGCGCTGGCGGGAGCCTACGAGCAGATGCGCGACTATGCGAATGCGGTCGAAATTCTCCGGCGCGCGCTCGCGTTGAATCCGGGCAACGATCAGATGAAGCGGGCGCTCGCGCAGAATCTTTTGCTCTCCGAACGGCTGGACGAGGCGCTGAAACTTTACCAGGAGATCGCCGCCGAAGATGGGAAGGACGGTCAGATTCAGTTGCGTCTGGCAGAGATTTATAGAGCCAAACGCGAGTTCGCGAAGGCTCATGAAGCCCTAGCCAAGGCTAAGGAACTCGACCACAACAGCCTTGAGACGCGGTTCGACGAAGTGAGCCTGCTCGAAGCCGAAGGCAAGAACGACGAAGCCGTAAAGGCTTTGCAGGCAATGGTCGATGAGACCACCAAGAGGAGTTACTCGGGTTCCGAGAAAAGCACGCGAGTCATGCTGCTCGAACGGTTGGGCTACCTTCAGAGGAACGGCGGACGATTCGAGGAGGCGGTCGCGTCCTTCCGGAAGATCACGGAAGTCGATCCGCAAACAGCCTCCCGCGTGGCTGTTCATATCGTGGACACCTACCGGCAGGCGAAGAACCTCACGAAGGCGCGCGAAGAGGCGGACCGCGCGAAGGCGCAGTTCCCCAAAGACCGCATGGTGATTCTGGTTCACGCAACGCTGTTGGCCGACATGGGAAAGGCCCCGGAAGCCGCTAAGGAAATTCGCGCGCTCCTCAACGGCGAGAGGGACAGGGAAACGCATATCGCTCTCGCGCAGATATGGGAGAAAGGCAAGAATTACGGAGAGATGGAGAAGTCTCTCGCTTCAGCCGAAAAATTGTCCACAAGCGCCGCCGAGAAAGAGGGGATCTATTTCATGCGCGGCGCGATGTTTGAAAAGATGAAGCGTTTCGACGACGCCGAAGCGGAATTCCGAAAGGTTCTCGCTGTGAATCCGGATAATCCGGGTGCGTTGAATTATCTCGGCTACATGTTGGCGGACCGCAACGTACGGCTCGATGAAGCCCGCAAGATGATCTCGCGGGCGGTGGAACTCGACCCGAACAACGGCGCGTATCTGGACAGCCTCGGATGGGTCTACTACCGTCTGAATCTGCTGCCCGAAGCCGAGACGCAGCTTATCCGTTCCCTCGAGCGCGTGGGCAAGGACCCCACGGTGTACGACCATCTGGGCGACGTCTACTTCAAACAGGGCAAGATTAAGGAGGCGATCGCGCAGTGGCAGATCTCGATCAAGGAATGGGAATCCAGTCCTCAGTCCGAGCTTGATACCACGGAGATAGCGAAGGTTTCAAAGAAGCTCGAAGGGGCGCGAATTCGCGTTGCAAGAGAGGCGTCCGCTGGAAGGGATAAGCCGAGGTAGCGTAACGGGAGCGCTATGACATCGCGAGCACTGGAAGTCCTGAACGCAATCGTCAAGACCTACATCGACACCGGTGAGCCGGTGGCGTCGCGCACGATCTCGAAGAGGCGCGCCGAGCCGCTGAGTCCCGCGTCGATCCGGAACGTTATGGCCGATCTCGCGGAGGCAGGCTACATCGCGCAGCCGCACACCTCGGCCGGCCGGGTGCCCACGGACAAAGCTTTCCGGCTGTACGCGGGGTCGCTGCACGCGGGTAGAATGAACGCGGCCACTTCAGAGCGCCTGCGGGCGGAACTGAGCGACGCGGATACGGTGGAGGAGCGCGTCGAGCGGTCCTCGCACCTGCTCACGGAGATGACGCATAACGTCGGTATCGCGGCCGCCACGCACAGTTCCGGTCAGGAATTGGACCATATCGAACTGCTGGCGTTGACCGACCGGCGCGTATTGATGATTCTTGTGACGCGCGACAAGCGGGTGCGCAATCGCGTCGTGACGATCGGCGAACCCGTTACGCAGCCCGAACTCGATTCGATCCGCAATTACGTGAACTCGCATTTCAGCGGCCGGCTTCTTAGCGAAGCGCGGCAGGATCTCCTGCGGTTGATCGATCAGGAGCGGACAATGTACGACGCGATGCTGCGAAGGCTGACGCTGCTGTGCGCGAAGGGCCTGCTCGAATCGGACCCATCTCCGGAAATTCACATGGAGGGGGCGTCGAATCTTGTGGGCATCGACCTTCATCTAACCAAAGAAAAGCTTCGCGATTTGCTGCGGGCGCTTGAGGAAAAGAACCGGCTAAAGGAACTGCTGGATCGGTTCCTTGAGGCTCCGGACGGAGAGGTCGCGGTACAGATCGGTCTCTCCGAGGCGCATCCCTCAATGAAGGAGTTGTCGCTGATCGGCGTTTCGTTCGCCCTGCCTGGCGGCCTTTCGACGAAGATCGCGGTGCTTGGCCCGATGAGAATGAATTACGAGCACGTGATGTCCGCCGTCCTGGGAATGGCGCGGGCGTTTGAAGGTTTGCCGATCTAAACGCCGGCGCTCCGGCTTCCCGCAGTTCCGGCGTCACTTACAACACTTATGGAAACCGACCAGACTTCCGAGGCTGCGGCGCCTCGGACCGAACAAACCGCTTCGGCGGATGCCCCTTTCGGGAACGACACACCCGACTCCGGAACTTCAGAAACCGCGCCGGGACCCCTCGATGCGCTCAGCTCGGAACGTGACCTTCTCCTGGCGGAGAAGGCGGATTTACAGGACCGGCTGCTGCGGCGGCAGGCCGAATTTGAAAACTTCCGGCGTCGCACGGAACAGGATCGTCTCCGGTTTTTTGAGTTCGCTGGAATGGAAATCGTGCGCGAGTTGCTGCCCGTGGTTGACGATTTCGATCGCGCGCTAAGAGTCGAATGCGCGGATAAGGATTACGTTAAGGGTATCGAGCTTATTTATCAACGTTTCCAGGACACGCTGAAAAAGGCCGGCCTTGAATCGATAGAGGCTGCTGGAAAATTGTTTGATCCGCATCGGCATCAGGCGGTGGACCGCGTGGAAACCGATGAGGTGGAAGACCACACAATACTGGGAGAATACCAGAAGGGCTTTAACTTCAAGGGCAAGCTGCTGCGGCCGTCCATGGTAAAGGTAGCGGTGAAGCCCTCATGAAGGCCCCGAAGTGAATCCTGTGCGGAAACGAGACTACTACGAAGTGCTGGGCGTTGGACGTGACGCCGGCGAACCGGAACTGAAGAGCGCCTACCGTAAGCTTGCCCTGCAGCATCATCCGGACCGAAATCCGGACAATAGGGAGGCGGAGGAGAAGTTCAAGGAGGCGGCGGAGGCCTACAGCGTGCTGAGCGACGCCCAAAAGCGCGCCGCATACGACCGGTTCGGCCATCAGGCGGTGGGCGGCGCGGGCGGCGCGCAGGGGTTCGACCCGAACCAATTCTCCGATTTCGGAGACATCCTGGGCGATTTTTTCGGACTTGGAGATCTCTTCGGCCAGAGCGGCGGGGGAGGCCACCGCCGCACCCGCGCTCATAGAGGCGAGGACGTCCGGTACGACCTCGAAATCAGCTTCGAGGACGCCATGTTCGGCAAGGGCGTCGAGATACAGGTGCCCAACCTGAAGGCGTGCGACCGGTGTCAGGGTAAGGGCGCGGAGCCCGGCACGGGGAGTTCGACCTGCGGAACCTGTCAAGGGAAGGGAGAGGTTCTTTTCCAGCAGAGCATTCTGACGATCCGCCGAACATGCGGGACTTGCGGAGGCTCGGGTCAGGTGATCAAAGCCCCGTGCACGGAGTGCCGCGGCCAGGGCGTCAAGCAGGTACAGCGCAAGTTGCATGTAAACATCCCCGCCGGCGTCGACAACGGCACTCGCATGCGGCTATCGCAGAAAGGCCGGCCTGGCGCGAACGGCGGACCTCCAGGCGACCTGTACGTCGTCCTTACCGTCAACGAGCATCCCTTCTTCGAGCGCCAGGAGAACAACCTGCACTGTTCGATTCCGATCAATTTCGCGCAGGCGGCCTTGGGCGCCGAGATTCAGGTACCCACGCTCGACGGAGCGTATACGCTCAAGATCCCCGAGGGCACGCAGAACGGCGCGCAGTTCCGGGTCAAGGGCAGGGGAGTTCATCACGTGAACTCGCACGCGCGCGGCGATTTGTTCGTTCACGCCCAGATCAAGACGCCGGTCCGTCTCACAAAAGATCAGCGCAAGCTGTTCGAAGAACTGCGGGAGACGCTGCCCGTCGAGAATGAACCAGCAGAAAAAGGGTTGTTCGACAAGGTAAAGGACTACTTCCTGTGAACCTCTACGATCTGGACCCAGGCCCCGAGTCTCCGGAAATCGTCCGGATGATCGTGGAGATCCCGAAGAACTGCGGCAACAAATACGAATACGATGAGGAGTTGGGCGTCTTCCGGCTCGATCGCGCGCTCTATTCGCCGATGCATTATCCGGGCGACTACGGGTTCATTCCGGGCACGCTCGCCGACGATGGCGATCCGCTGGACGTGTTGGCGCTCGTTCAGGAACCGAGCTTTCCGGGCTGTTTGATCGAAGTGCGGGCGGTGGGCGTCCTGCACATGATGGACAATTCGGAGGGCGACCAGAAGATCCTGGCGGTACCGAACCGAAATCCGCGTTACGAGTCGATTCATACTATCGATCAGGTGTTTGCGCATGTGCGGCGTGAAATCGAGCATTTTTTCACGATCTACAAGGAACTCGAAGGGCGGAAGACGGAAATGCAGGGATGGCAGGGACCCAAGGAAGCGCGTAAGATGATTCAGGACAGCCGGAATAAGTACCTGGAGGGGAAGAAGGGTTAGTTATGTTATTTGTAGTTAGAGGATAAGGCAGTCGCGGTTCCCCCACGACGGGCCGATCCGGGCCCACAGGCGCACATCATTTCCAGCCCGCCTGCTCCTCGCGACATAAGCGGCACATCCGGCTCAGTAGCGGCATGTAGCCCTGGATGGCGATGCGATCGAAGCAGCGGTACACAAAGACCAGGAAGCGTTCGAAAAGCTTCATGAAGGATTCCATCGGTCTCCCCCTCGGAGATCTGGCTGAATACCAAGTTCATCTGTCCGGGCGACCGGGAGCGTAGCTGTCCCATCACTGGAGGCACGCGGCCGCGATGGGCTTCTTCCTCAGAAACTCAGGCGAAGCGCAAGCTGAACGTTGCGTGGGTCGTTCGCCTGGCTTGGCGTAACAGCGCCAAAGTTGGCGCCTCCCACCGTGAGGTTGGGACCGCCAAACCATGCGGTGTTCGTCATGTTAAACGATTCGGCGCGGAACTCCAGGTTGACTCGCTCCGTGACGGGAAACCTCTTAAAGATCGAGAAATCGACGTTCACCGGACGCAGGTCGCGAATATTGGGAAAACGCGTCGAAAGCCGCCGCAGCGTGAAAGGCGGTTGAACCGAGAATGCCACCGGGTCAGCCGCGCTTACGCAATTCTGGCGCGCGCCATTCAAGGCAAGGGTGCAGGTGTTGAACCAGCGCTGGCGGCTGCGCTGATCGTCGGCAAGCCTGGGATCGAGGCCAGTCGAATAAACGCCACCGGGCGCTCCGATCGGAATTCCGGACTGGATCGAGACGATTCCCGTCAACTGCCATCCGCCGAACGCCTGATGCGCGATACCGCGGCCGTTGCGGAAAAAGGGCAGCGCCCAGGCGCCGGAAATAATTCCGCGATGCGGAGTATCGACGCCCGTGAGCACGCTCGCCAAGTCTCCGAAATTGTCTTGTGGGTTGAGATAACCGATGGCCTCCACCGATTTCGACAGCGTGTAGCTGAATAGCACATGCACGCCGTGAGATAGCCGCTTCTCCACTCGGAGTTGGAACGAGTTGTAAGTGGACCGTCCGATGGTATGGCGATCCTGCGTGATGCCCGCGAACTGCGGGTACGGCCGCAACAACTGCTGCCTCGGTACGGTCGCGCCGTTGAACGGGCTTCCCGGCAGCCGCCCGGCAAATGGATTCGAAATTTGAGTCAAAAGGTCGCTGCCAAGCCCGAGTTGGGTTGCGGATACCTCATTAATACCCTTGCCCGTCTGCAATCCGCGAGTACGCGATCCAGAGTACGAAGCGTCGATCAACAGGCGCCAGGGTAGCTCATGTTGGAACCCGGCCGAGAACTGGTGCACGAAGGGAATATCACGGCCGGAGAATCCGAAGGAGAACCCCTGGCCAAGCAGCGTACCCAATCCCTGCGAACGGCCTGCAATGGCAAGATACCCCTCCGGAAAGGGGTTCGCAAGACGGTTCTGAGGAGTCAGGCCGCCATCCACCGATGTGACCATCGGGCTGGTTACGGCAAAGCCGTTGTTAAACCCTGTGTCGAACGTCGGCAGGTAGCTGATGCCATAACCGCCGCGAAAGACCGTCTTCTCGGAAAGCTGCCAAGCCACGCCGGCGCGAGGCTGGAAATTGTTCAAATCCCTCGAGAAGGGATACCGGTTGTCCGCGCTGGTGAAAAGGAGGCCGCCCTTTGTCTGGACCCCCGGGACCTGCAGCGGAGATGCGGCGTTCGCATCAAAGCCGCCATTCTGCCGGTCGAAGCGCTCGGTCTGAGGCGTCTCGTAATCCCAGCGCAAACCGAGGTTTACCGTCAAGCGGCGGGACACCTTCCAGTCGTCCTGGAAGAAGAGGACGTGGTAGCGATTGCCATAGGCGAGCGCGGGCTGCCGCACGGACTCGCCGCTCTCCGGCATACCCAACAGGAGCGAAGCGAAAGCATTACCGCTGGCCGCGTCGGCCCGAAGCGGGTCGCGCTGGGTGAAGTTCCGGCGGAAGTTAAAGCGTGCAAACGAGGAGGTTGGACGGTCCTGGTTGTTGAACATCTGCCTGCCTTCAAAACCGAACTTCAAGGAGTGAGTGGAAACGACCTTCGAGAGGGTTTCGGCGATCGACCAGGTGTCGGAGAATGTGAACTCAGATCCGGTGGACCGCTGGGGCCCAAAGGCGGTGTAGTCGGTATAGTCGATTCTCGGGAAGAACTTTCGTGGCAGGGAGTCGACGGCGGAGGACGGGAATCCCAGTTGTTTTGGATCGAAGCCTTCGGTGTGCTGAGCGATCGCGAACTGGTGGCGGATGTACCCCATCCGGAAGCTGGACACAAGAGTGGGTCCGAGCGTGGACGTCAGATCAAAGTTGCCACCCTGATTGATCCGCCAGTGGTTGTACCAGGGGGAGGAGGCTTGGCTGAAGTTCGCAAAACTATTCGTCTCGTGCCGGTTACCGCGAACGTAGCGGGAGAAGAAGCGGTGTCTGGTTGAGAGTTGCTGATCCAGCCGAAACGCGAACTGGTCATATTCGTCCGAGACCGTATTGGGGCTCGAAATCAGGTTAAAGAAACCCTGCGCATTGCCGGGCTGGTTGGGGTTCGGGATGAACTTGGCAATGTTTAGGGCTACCGGATCGAACCGGGCTGCCGGGATGCGGTTGCCCGCAAAGGGCTGGCGCGTAAATGCGGCGCCTTCCGGGCGGGTCGTCAGCGGATCGAACATGGTGATGGGCTGGCCGTTGGTTTGTAGAGTGCGCGAGAAATCGCCGGCCCTCTGCTCAGCCGTTGGAACCGTATAGTTCTGCGGGAGCGGAATGGCCGATTTGATTTTCTCCCACGAAAACATGAAAAACGTCTTGTTGCGGCCATTGTAGAGCCTCGGCAGCAATACCGGACCATGAAAGACGACACCTGGCTGATTCCACTTGAATGAGTTCCTGGGAAGCCCGGCCGCGTTCGTCTCAAAGGCGTTTGCGTTCAGTTTGTCGTTGCGAAAGTAGTGGTACGCCACGCCGTGAAAATCGTTTGTTCCCGCGCGTAGCGACACATTGACCACCCCGCCGCCCGTGCGGCCGTACTGGGCGTCAAACGTGTTTGTTTGGACTTTGAACTCTTCAGTCGCATCGGGAGACGGCACGAACGACAAATTCGATGGAGCTGTGGTCTCGGTATTTGTGTCGGGCACGCCATCCAACAGGAATTCGTTGGTGGTCTGACGGCCGCCATTAATGGAGAAGCTATCCATTCCACCGTTGTCAAAAGGACGATTCGAGCGGGACTGGCGTGCAGGGGTATACTGAACCCCCGTCGAGATTGCGGCCAGCAGGAACGGATTGCGGCCAAGCAACGGCAGATCCCTCACCTTCGCCGAATCGATCACCTGCCCGTTCGAAGCGGAAGACGTTTCGAGGAGCGCGGTTTCGCCCGTCACAGTCACCTGTTCGGTCACGCCGCCAATCTCCAGTTGGAAATCAATTCGAATGCGATCGCCCACGCGCAGTTCGACCTCGGGGCGCGTCGAAGTCTTGAATCCTTCAGCGGAGGCGGCTACCTGGTACCTCCCGATCGGAAGAAACGGCGCGACGTAGAGGCCCGCTTCATTCGATGTCACATCGACAGCAGCGCCTGTCGCGGAATTACGGGCCATAACTTTCGCTCTGGGAATCACCGCCCCGTTGGGATCGGTTATGGTGCCCGTGATAGTGGCGCGAACCTCCTGTGCCTGGGCGGCGGCGGCAATCAGGAAAAACGTGATCAAACTTCGACGCATCTGAACCTCCTGGTTACGAACTTTACCTGGGGAATTCCAAGTTGGAACGCGAACTCTGTGACCGTAGTATACACTCAGCGGGTGTTGGTTTGCGCAAGGAGGACCGCTTCGGTTGGTGCGACTGCGCCGGTCCGCGAGTTTTCCTTTTTTGTGGCATTGAGCCCAGCGCGTAGTGGGACGCCGGCCAATAAGGAAGGCGCCCGGATCAGCCGCAACGCTCGTCCAAATCGCGAACGCGGCACTCGGAGCCTTGCTCTCAATCGGGCCGGCCAGCGTTGTTCCGGTTTCGCAATTCTTGTCTGTCCGTCGAAAATGACTACCGCGGTAAATGATCAAGGCGCAACGTCCTCGGGCGCCCGCCTGAGTCCGCGTCCATACCGTCGGTCGATGTCGCTGTAAAAAGCAGACGTGCCGGACGCGTGTCCGACGCTAAGCGCGCAAGCCCATGCGGCGTTGCGCCGAACTTGCGTTTCGTTCAGCCTGTCGGATGGTCCGCCCTTGGCGCCGGGAGGCCATAGGGATCAGAGTCAGAAAACCAAGAACCTGATGCGCGCCGCGGTGGCCTCAGGCCTGTGCAAATTCGGAAAGCGCGCAGCGCCGCGACTTTCCGGGCAGCCGCCGGTATATACTGGATGCGTACCATCAAAGAGAGGCCCGCCTCATGGCGCTGTTCAAGACACGCAGCGCCGCCGTTTACGGCATCGATGCTCATTTGATCGATGTCGAAGTCGACATGTACCCGTCAGGCTCGGCGCGCGACTTTGTAACAGTTGGAATGCCGGACACCGCCGTTCGAGAGAGCCGCGAGCGTATCAAATCGGCGCTGCTCAATTCCGGCTTCGGTTTCCCCACCAACAAGGGAGTTACCATCAATCTGGCTCCGGCGAACGTCCGGAAAGAAGGGGCGGGCTTCGACCTGCCGATGGCGATGGGAATCCTCGGCGCGATGGGTTCCATTGCGCGGCTCGACCAGCATCTGCTGATCGGCGAGTTGTCTCTCGACGGCGCGATTCGCAGCGTGCGCGGCGCGCTTTCCGTGGCGGTCTGCGCGCTTGCTCAGGGCATTCCGAATCTCGTGCTGCCGATGGAGAACGCGGCGGAAGCGGCGGTGGTCGATGGCGTGCGCGTCTTCGGCGTGCGGCATCTCTCCGAAGTCGTCGAGTTGCTGGCGAAGCCCGGGGCCTTCGAGCCAATCAAGCGCGCCGCGCCCGAATTACAGGCCGGGGAATCCACCGCGCCGGATTTCCGCGACGTGCGCGGACAGGGGAGCGCGAAGCGGGCGCTCGAAGTCGCGGCAGCGGGCGGGCACAACATTCTGATGATAGGGCCGCCGGGATCGGGCAAGACGATGCTTGCGAAGCGCCTCGCCGGGATTCTGCCCTCGCTGACTTTCGCCGAAGCGATCGAGACGACGAAAATTCACAGCATCGCAGGCATCCTGCCGGGCGGCGCGGGACTGCTGCGCGAGAGGCCGTTCCGTTCGCCGCATCACACGATCTCGGACGCAGGCCTGATCGGCGGCGGACTTGGGACGCCGCGTCCGGGCGAAGTGAGCATGGCGCACCACGGATTGCTATTTCTCGATGAACTGCCCGAGTTTCCGCGCAATGTCCTGGAGTTGATGCGCCAACCGCTAGAGGAGCTGTCGGTGACCATCGCGCGATCCGCGATGACGCTTTCGTTCCCGGCGAATTTCATGCTCGCTGCGGCGATGAATCCGTGTCCGTGCGGTTTCTATGGCGATACGACCCGCGAATGCCGCTGCACGCCGGGGATCATTCAGCGGTATCTGGGGAAGATCAGCGGACCGCTGCTCGATCGCATCGACATTCACATGGAAGTGCCGGCGGTGGCGTACAAGGAACTCCGCGGAAACGGGGCGTGCGAGTCCTCGGCGGACATTCGCGGACGCGTGGAGCGAGCGCGGGAGGTGCAGCAGCGGCGCGGATTCTACAATGCGCGGATGCCTTCGGCGCTCATCCGGAAGCTGTGCGGCCTCGACGACACAGGCGAACGGACTCTCGAAATGGCGGTCCGCCGGATGGGTTTATCGGCGCGCGCGCACGACCGTATTCTGAAGGTCGCGCGCACGGCGGCGGATCTGGAAGGGGCAGGGAACATCGCCGCGAAGCATATTGCGGAAGCAGTGCAGTACAGGAGTCTCGACCGGAATTATTGGAGTTGAGCGCTGCTCACACATGCGGATCGACAAGGACCGGGTTCCCGCCGGGGTCGACTGAGGTTTTCTTGTACAATGTCCCAGTTAACGAAGGTTGTTCCTGTGCCTCTTGCTCCGGCTGCCGTGAGCGCCGGCGACTGGCCACGTTTCGGCCATGATCCCGAGCGCACTGACGGGCTTCGAACGAGAGAACCCTGAGTACGGCGAACGTCTCGAAACTGGAACTGAAGTGGCGGACAAGGATCGACTGCAGAGCCTTCCAGCCCGCTACGCTGACGGCTCCCGTCGTGGCAACTGGCGCCTCCACAAACCGCAGAGTCATTGAAGGGACCAGGGGACCGGACGTAACGGAAACGTGGCGTACATCGCGGGCAATCATGGTGTCCGCGCTCGATACCGATAGCGGTGACATCCGACTTCTATTTCATCAAGGTGAATGCCCGCATCAGGCCGAACACCCGGTCACCGAACTGTTGACTGGCGTGGATTTGGCGAAGGGTCAAATCCTGATCGCGCAAGGCGCGCATATAGATGCTCTGATCGAGACTCCGGTACGGATGAGGGGTCACCTCTTCATGCCTTCTCCCGGCCGCATTACCGGTCTGCAACTGCCGGGTGGAATCGGCATTCGCGTGGACACCGCTGTCTGCGGCGATTGGATCGTCCCGCCACACCCGATTCGCTGCTGGCCAAAACTCATCGCATACGATAAAGATCGCCCCGGAAAAGTCAGCGCGATGCAGGAGACTAACTAAACTCCGGCCGGATTTGTAGCCTTGTTCTGTAGGTTCTTCATTTTCCTGTCACCTTTGCGTGGGGTCGGGCGTCTCAACGTCACGCATACGTTTCCTCAAGGAGCAAGGAGGACAGCAAGTGGATAAGATTATCCAAGGTCTTCGACATTTTCAGGACGTCGTATTTCCGAAGAACCGGGAGCTCTCTCAGACCCTGGCAGCCTCGCAGAGTCCGGAGACGCTGGTCGTCGCGTGCTCGGATTCCCGGATTTCGCTCGACCTGTTGCCCCTGGTAGCCGGCGGTTCCGGGGAGTTCGCGAATGCTTGAGATCCAAACAGCCCGGGCTTCCGGTACCGCGGCCCGGCCAGATGAGCGGCCCCTGCTTGGCCGGCTGAAGTATTACATCAACCCTTACGACGGACGCTACGAAGACCTGTTTAAAGGCAGCCTCGGGCTCAACATCCTACGCGATTTCATGGCCGGCCTGATCGTCGCCATGGTGGCGATTCCGCTGGCGATGGGATTCGCGATGGCCAGCGGTCTGCGGCCCGAACAGGGCATCGCGGGCGGGGCCGTGGCGGGCATGGTGGGTGCCTTGTGGGGAGGCTCGAAGTACCAGGTCTACGGCCCCACGGCGGCGTTCATTCCGGTGATCGCGGGGCTGAGATGGCGAAGTACAACCACAGCATGCTGGTGCTGGCCTCATTAATCTCCGGCCTGATTCTGGTGTTCTTCGGACTTGCGCGGCTCGGGAAAATTGTGGCCAAGGTGCCGCACTCTATTGTAGTGGGCTTCACTATCGGCATCTCGTTCACGATCGCGCTCTCGCAAGTTGGTGAAGTTCTGGGCCTGAAGGCGCGGATGCCGAGCCACTTCATCGAGAAGGCCTCGGTAATCTACGAGAATCTCGGGGAGGTGAACCCGTATGCGATCATCATCGGTCTGGCCACCTTCCTGATGGTCAAGTACATTCTCAGGATGTCGGTATTCATCCCGGCTCCGCTGATCGCGCTGGGGGCGGCTTCGCTGGTCTCGAGCACGGTGTGGGCCGACAAGGGCTTCTCGCTGATCAAGGACAAGTACGGCAGCATCCCCACCGACTTCTTCGTTTTCACGCCTCCCGCTCCGTTACCGGTGAGGGCAGAAGCGCTGGCAGATCTGGTCTATTACGTGGTGGCGATCGTGATCGTGGCCGCCATTGAGAGCCTGTTGTGCTCGCGCATGGCGGACCGTTTGGCAGATAACCGCGGCATTCCGTACAACCCGAACAAGGAACTCTGGGGACAGGGCCTGGTGCAGGTCATCATCCCGCTGATGAACGGCTTCCCGCACACGGGAGCGCTGGCCCGCACCGCGACGAATATCAAACTGGGCGCCATTTCGCCGCTCGCCGGTATCTTCAAGTGCATCCTGAAACTGCTGCTCGCGCTCTTCCTGGCGAGCTATCTGGAAATGGTCCCGATGGCGTGCATCGGCGGCATTCTGCTTTACGTTTCATCGGCGATGGTAAAGCCGTCCGAAGTCAAACAGGTGCTGGCCCACAACGCTTTCCACATTTCGCTGATGCTCTATACCGCAGTGGTGGTGGTGCTGACGGACTTCCTGATCGGCGTCGTCACGGCGATCGTTCTGTGGGCAGTGCTGTACCGCTTCTTCGATAAGCCGGTGGAAGTCCAGGAGCCGGCGGCGGTGCAAGCTTGATGTCGACCCGCCTGTTCGAGCGGGCCGTGATCGCGGTTGGTGGGGGCGCCACCCGCGACGCCGGCCTTCTGCGTTATGCGCGCGTTCTGCCGCGGATCTCCCCTGGGGTCGAGTGCCGTTTCGTGCGCGTACTCAACTGGAACCAAAATCCCGGCACCCAGGAACTAACGACCTACGAACAGGCGCAGCGGCAGCTGGAAGCGTCCGTTGCGGAGCACTTCGGGATGCCGAACGCGGTGTGCAGCGTGCTAACCGGCGACGTGATCGACCGGCTGTTGGAGACGATAGCCGAAAATGCCGCCGACGTGGTGCTGCTGGGCCACGCTGCGGGGCATGGCGCGCGGCGTTCGCTAGCCCGGCGCCTGGCGATGAAGGCTCCCTGCTCGGTGTGGATGCACCCCGAGGGCACGACGAACGAGATCCGGCGCGTGGTCGCAGGAGTCGATTATTCCGAGACATCGGCCTACGCGCTCAGTATTGCTGCGCGGATTGCCGCGAGCGTGAAGGCGGAGTGCGTCGGGCTGCACGTCTACTTCGACGAGGCGATAGCTGTTTCCGCCGAATACGAAACTTCGCTGCGCGCGGGCGAGGAGGAAGCCTTCGAGCGCTTCGTCGCTCCGCTGGATACCTCCGGCATCGCGGTGCGCCCGGTCTTTGTGGAGGGGCCGAACGTGGTGCATGCCGTGGAACGGATCGCGGAAGACTCCATGGCAGATCTGGTTGTGATGGGCAGCCGCGGAAAGAGCCGTTCCGCCAGCATCCTGCTGGGCAGCGAATCGGACCATATGCTGATCCACGCCAAGATGCCGGTGCTGATCGCGAAACGGCGCGGAGAACGCATTGGGCTGCTTCGAGCTCTCCTGGACCGAGACTTCAGGCCTCACGACCCGCCGCGCTTCGGATGACCCAACATCCCTCGCGTTCCCTACCCCTCGCTTAAGCGTTATTGTCCAATAGGCCTGTGCCGCCCTTCCGCCACCTTTTGGTGGCGCTTTCCGGCGATCCAGCAGTTCTTTGCCGCTATCTGCCGCCCGGTTCTACAGGCCGGGTAGTGCGTCAAATTAGCGCACTACCACAGGCCGCCGGTCCGGCGCGGCCTGTGCAAGACTCTTATGATAGGTACTCATGCTCACGGAGCGGTATGTCCTTCCAGTCCTGATCGCCGGTTTCGCCCTCCTGCTGGTGCTTCTTCTGGTCTCGGGCGTGATCGCGGTGGAGTCCATGCGGTCGATGGAATCGATTGCGGCCAACTACGCCACGCAGCAGCAGGCGACAGTTCGGCTGATCGACGAAATTCAGAGCGAAGAGGGCAACCTCAGCAGCGTTTTCTATTCGCTGGCGGCGGGACAGGAGTACCTCGACGGCGACCCGCTGCTGAACCGGCTCAACGCGTTGGAAAACTCCATCCACCGAACTACGGATGTGGGTAGAGCTTCGCGGGACGCGGCGCTCTGGAATAGCGTGCGGCGCGCCGCCGACGCATTCATCGCGGAGGGCCGCGAAACCGTCCGCCTGCGTAAATCGCCCTCGACAGAATTCTTTCAACGCCACCAGACTCTTCTGGCCGCGCTGGCGGATTTGACTGGCTCGAATTTCAGTTCGAGCGGCGCGCTGAACGAAGAGCGTCTGTTGTTTTCGTCGCGCATACAGTTCTCGCTACTCCTTCTCAGAGTCGCGGTGCTGGTCGCCTTGGGGGGAGCCCTGCTCACGGTGTATTACGTCCACCGCATGGTCCGGCAGCTTCGCTGGCAGGCCGAGGAACTTGCCGGGCTTTCTTCGCGCACCATGTCCGAACACGAAGATATGGCCAGCCGGCTCTCGCGGGAAATGCACGATCACTTCGGCCAGACCCTGAGCGCGATCGAGGCCAACCTGGTTTCAATGCAGAATGCCAAGTCCTTCCACCAGGGGCGGATCGAAGACTGCCTCGGGCTGGTGAAGGATGCCGTGGGCAACGTCCGCGAGGTTTCCCAACTGCTGCGCCCCAGCATCCTGGACGATTTCGGCTTGGACGCCAGCCTGCGCTGGCTGGCCGAGAGCTTCGCCGAGCGCAACAGCAACCAGGTTCACTACTCATCGACTTTCAGCGGACGTCTGCAGCCGTCCGTCGAGACGCAGCTATTCCGGATCGCACAGGAGGCGCTGACCAACGTCTCCCGGCACGCCAAGGCCAACAGCGTGGAGATCGAACTCAGGGAAACGTCCGTGGGCCTAAGCCTGACGATCAGCGACAACGGCCAGGGCATGAATCCCGACACCGCCCGCCGCGGCAGCGGCCTCGTAGGAATGCGCGCGCGCGCGCGCGCGGCCGGCGCTAGCATCAGTGTCCGGTCTCGTGTCAGCCAGGGTGTCACTATCAACGTATTGCTTCCCTTACCTCAATCCGCCTATGAATCGCAAGATACGAATTCTGCTAGCCGATGACCACGCCATGGTTCGGCAAGGCTTCCGTCTGATTCTGAGCCAGGAACCCGATATGGAAGTGGTTGGCGAGGCCGGCGACGGCGCCGAAGCGGTTCGCCTGGTACAGCAGTTGCGGCCGACCCTGGTGATCATGGATATCGCGATGCCGCGCGTCAACGGCGTGGAAGCCACGCGGCGAATCCTGGAGGCTTGCACCGACGCAAGGGTGTTGATCCTCAGCATGCATAAGGACGCTGTCTACGTGCGCGAAACGCTGCGCGCGGGCGCCAAGGGGTATCTGCTCAAGGAATCGATCGATTCCGACCTACTGCGCGCGGTCCGGGCCGTGGCCCAGGGGAACGGCTTCCTCAGCCCGGAAATATCGGGCACCGTGTTGCAGGATTATCAACAGGTGGCAGATCCTTTCGACCTGTTGACGGCGCGGGAGCGCGAGGTGCTTCAGTTGCTGGCGGAAGGCAAGGTAGCCAAGGAAATTGCGACGCAACTCGACATCAGCGTTTATACGGTCGATGCGCATCGTGGCAGGATTATGAAAAAGCTGGACTTACACAGCTCGACCGAAATCGTCCGCTTTGCCATGCGCAAAGGCCTGATCGAGTAACATCGAACGTACCACCGATACAGGCTCGGCGCGCTACTTTGAACAGTTGGAACGCCGCCGCGGTTCGGGAGAGCCGCGCGCGCATCAAATCGGCGCTGCTCAATTCCGGCTTCGGTTTCCCTGGGGCGTGCTCGACCTGCGGATGGCGATGGGAATCCTCGGCGCGATGGGTTCCATTGCGCGGCTCGACCAGCATCTGCTGATCGGCGAGTTGTCTCTCGATGGCGGGTTCGCAGCTTGCCTGGCGCGCTTTCCGTGACGGTCTGCTCGCTGTGCAGGAGAATCCTAATCTTGTGCTTCCCATGGAGAACGCGGTTGAAGCGGCGGTTGTGGACGGCGTACACGTCTTCGGCGCACGTCATCGGTTTCTACGCGAAGGCCGGTTGAACGGAAGCTCAAGCACCCGGACGTGGCAGAGGTCGCGGAAGCGGCTCGCGACAGTCTTATCTTATTTCGTCAGGCTCCTGACGCGGTTCGACTCGGCTTCATGCATGGTTAGGCTCTTGCCACGGCTTAATTAATTCTCCACCGAACCAACGTTACCTGGGTGGCACCTATGAACCCATCGGATATTTCGAGGTATGGCGTCGAAACTATCTATTTGTAGATTTTTTGCCGCGAGCTTAGTATGGAGAGGAGGAGGAAACGCGTAACACGTACTCAATGGCGCGCTCTGCTTGACCGTGTTGGCCCCACGCCGGCCTCCGCGGACACTCACCTTGCGGACATCAGGACACACGCATCCGCGACGAATCACCGCCAGGGGGAGCACTGAGATCCTCCAGAGGCTGGCCGGGGAGTTTGCGGCGGAAATCCGCAATACATCCAGCGAGGTGACAAGGACTGGGAGCATCCATCTGTCACAACAGCAAACAGAGGCGGGCAACTTCGACACAAATTTCATTAAGCGTTTTTCCGCCGAGCCGGCGGCTGGCGCTCTGCAACCGCAGTTTGCCAAGGTGGCAAGCGCTTGAGGTCATAGTCAGAATCCGCGAAAGAGGAGAATTGAAAATGAAGAACGTAATATCCGGCCTCGCCAAATTTCAGGAGGAGACCTTTCCAAAGCACCGCGATCTGTTTGAGCGGCTGGCTTCGGGACAGAGTCCGGAGACGCTGTTTATCACTTGCAGCGACTCGCGAATCGATCCCTGCATGCTCACCCACACCAAGCCGGGCGATATCTTTATCTGCCGAAACGCCGGTAACATTGTGCCCGCGTACGGCGAAGTGATCGGCGGAGTTTCCGCCACCATCGAGTATGCCGTGCTTGCATTAGGGGTAAGAGACATCATCGTGTGCGGTCACTCGGACTGTGGGGCGATGAAGGGGCTACTGAACCCGCAGAGCGTGGCCCACATGCCGGCGGTGGCTGCGTGGCTGCGCTACGGAGAGAGCGCCCGGTTCGTGGTTCAGGAAAACCACTCGCACCTTACCGGCAGGGATCTGCTCAACGCGATGATCGAGCAGAACGTGCTAGCGCAAATGGACAACCTGCGGACCCATCCCGCCGTTTCGGCCAGGCTGGCGAAAGGTCAGCTGAATCTCCACGGTTGGGTGTACGACATCGGATCCGGAGAAGTCCGGACCCTCGATCCGGCGCAAGCGCGTTTTGTTCCACTTCAGGCGAGGACGCCCGCTTTGGCGTAGCACGGCGTCCACGGGATTCTAAAAAATCAAATCCGTAAACAGGAGATATTGCATATCCATGGGACGACATCTCAATTTGAATCGGGGAGACTTCGCGAAGGACTTCCTCGCTTCGATCGTAGTCTTCCTGGTTGCGCTTCCGCTGTGCATGGGAATTGCAATCGCTTCCGGGGCACCGCCTGTCACGGGCTTGGTCACCGGGATCATCGGCGGCATTGTGGTCGGCTTACTCGCCGGAAGTCCGCTTCAAGTCAGCGGTCCGGCCGCCGGACTGGCGGTCATCGTGTACGAGCTGATTCAGACTCACGGAATCGGGATGCTAGGACCGATCGTGCTATTGGCAGGGGCAATCCAACTCGCCGCGGGTCTGTGCAGAGCAGGACAGTTGTTCCGCGCCATTTCTCCGTCGGTCATCTACGGGATGCTGGCGGGCATCGGCGTCCTGATCTTCGCGGGCCAGTTCCACGTGATGGTGGATGACAAGCCCAAAGGAAGCGGGCTGCTGAACCTGATTTCGATTCCGGAAGCTATTTACAAAGGGGTTTTTCCGCTGGACGGGAGCTCGCATCATCTTGCGGCTTTCCTCGGTGTGTTAACGATCACGATTCTTCTTGCCTGGAACAAGTTCGCCCCGGCGAAGCTGAAACTGATCCCGGGCGCGGTTGTCGCCGTGGGCCTCGCCAGTGCGTTGGCCGGCATTTGGAAGCTGCCAGTGCAGTACATCCAGATCCCGGAGAACTTGTGGCAAGCGATCCAGTGGTCGACGCCAGACAAGCTCGCTGGGCTATTGAACACCGACGTGGCGCTGGCGGCTTTCGCCCTGGCCTTCGTCGCCAGCGCGGAATCGCTGCTAAGCGCCAACGCTGTCGATCAAATGCACGATGGCCCGCGCACTAATTACGATCGCGAGATGGCAGCTCAGGGCATGGGCAATATGCTCTGCGGGGCGCTTGGCGGCCTTCCGATGACCGGCGTCATTGTTCGCAGCTCGGCGAATGTTACCGCTGGTGCAGCCACCCGGCTATCCGCTGTTCTTCACGGCGTGTGGCTGCTGGTCCTCGTGGCGGCCGTGCCCTTCGTACTTAAATTGGTCCCCACCAGCAGCCTCGCGGCGCTTCTGGTTTACACCGGGTATAAACTGGTCAACCCCGCCAACATTCGGCGCCTGCTCAAATACGATAAACTGCCCGTCGCCGTCTACGCGGTGACCGTAGTCATGATTGTTGTCACAAACCTGTTAACGGGAATCCTGGTGGGCCTTGGACTGTCGCTGGTGAAGCTGCTTTACGCTTTCTCGCATATGGGGATCCGGATCGAACGGACGAGCGCTCACCGCGTGGACTTCCATCTGTACGGCTCAGCCACCTTTATGCGCCTGCCGAAGCTGGCGGATGAGCTGGAGAAGCTTCCCACCGACAAAGAGATCCACGTTCATTTTCATGACCTCGACTACATTGATCATGCTTGTCTTGAAGCGCTCTCCAATTGGGAACAGCAGCGGGTGAAGAAAGGGGGAAGGGTAGCCATAGAGTTTGACGAGTTGATGCAGAAGTTCCGCCAGATGAACGCTCTTAGTCCCGTTGCGGCGGGCGAAGCGCTCGCCCGCTAGGGAGGAATTCTATGCCATCAATTACCAGAATTCTCGCGCCGGTGGATTTTTCCCCGCCTTCCGAGGGAGCCGCACGGTATGCCCAGTTCATCGCCCGGCAGGTTGGATGCGAACTGACGCTGCTCCACGTGCTGGAGCCGGTCGAATTCGCCCTCTCGCCGATAGACATCTCGCCCGAACGGCTGGATGCGCTCATGGCGGCGAAGTCGCGCACGATTCAGGGGACGCTGGACCACTTTCCCGGCAGGGAATCGGACGGCCTCACCGTCAAGCGACTGTTGGTCAAGGGAGATCCCGCGGAGCAGATTCTCCTATGCGCCAACTCGGGGAAGGCGGACTTGATCGTGATGCCGACGCATGGGTTCGATCCTATCCGTAGATTTCTTCTCGGCTCGGTCGCCTCGAAGGTGCTCCACGGAGCGAAAATTCCGGTATTGACCGGGGTCCATTTCGAAGAGCACACCACCGGAACATTTCCGCCGCGCCATATCGTGTGCGGGCTCGATCTGGGACCAAACAGCGCTCGGGTCCTGGACTGGGCCAGCCATCTGGCGCAGGAATTCGCCGCACAACTCACCGTGGTCCACGCCACTCCGGACATCGGGGGACGCGCGGGGGAGTTTATCAACGCCGACTGGCGAGTCATGCTGAGCAACCGGGTGCGGGAGCAGATCGACAGCCTCCAACAAGCCGCGGTCGGCAAGGTGGAGGTCGTGGTGGCGGACGGCGATCCGCATAAGGCGCTCCGCGACACAGTCCAGCGCGAGAACGCCGGCCTGCTCGTGGTTGGCCGCGGCGCCTCCGCGGAAGGACCTTTCGGCCGCCTCCGCGCACATGCCTACGCCATCGTTCGCGCTTCCCCGTGTCCGGTCCTGAGCGTATAGATGAAGGCGTCGCTAATCGCCGCCGCCGTCTTTTGCCTGGTCACTGAAAGCGCCGCCGGACAGAGTGCCACCGGCAGAGTGTGGGATACCAATCACCACGGTTGGTTCATGTACTTTGGCGACCATCCGGTTCGCGGCAAGTGGGGCGCGCACCTGGAGGGCCAGTGGCGCAGGCACGACGTCATTACGAAATGGCAGCAGCTCCTGCTGAGGCCAGGCGTCAACTACCAGTTCAGCGAAAACACGATGTTTACACTGGGCTACGCCTACGTAAAGACTCATCCCTATGGCGATTACCCTGCAAATTATCCCTTCCCCGAACACCGCATGTACCAGCAGGTGTTAGTGAAACAGAAGGCCGCCGGCGTCCGCCTACAGCACCGGCTCCGGCTGGAACAGAGGTTTATCGGACGGATGATCCCCGGCGGCGGAGGAGCCGCCAAGCTGGATTCTTGGCGATATCAGAACCGTTACCGCCATTTTTTCAAAGCCGAGGTGCCTCTGGGCCGGAAGGGCGGGAGAAGCAACTGGTACGTGGCATTCTATGACGAGATCTTCGTCAACTTCGCTCCCAAACACGGTGCCGGTACCTTCGATCAGAACCGCGCCTACGCCGCCGTTGGGCACATTTTGCGGAAGTCGGGAAAGATTGAAGTCGGGTATATGAATCAGCTTCTGGCCCGCAGGAACAGCGCGATTCTCGAATCCAACCACACGCTCCAGATTGCCTTTTTCACCAGTCGTCCGTTCGGCAAATAGGCAGTGGGTCGCCCTGCATCATATCCGCGCGACTTCTGAGGCCGCGACGCCTGAGCGAAGGGTCCCACCAGGCCGTGGTGGAACCGGATATCTCCGGTCAGGCCGGCAATTCGTGCCCGCTGTTGAATGCCCGGTTGTTTCGAGGTGTAGCGCCGGAACTATCTACTTGTCGGTCCGTGTCTTCCAGCCTACACTCGGTTGTGGGACCTCCCATCTGAACGGCTGATGTGACGGGAGACAGAACAACGAGGGAACGGGGCGTGCGTATCCCGGGCGGACATTCGCGGATCCGTGGAGCGAGCGCGGGGGGTACAGGCACCGGCGCGGATTCTACAATGCTCGGCACTCATCCGGAAGCTGGGCGGTCTCGACGACACAGGCGAGCGGACTCTCGAAATGGCGGTCCGCCGGATGGGTTTATCGGCGCGCGCGCTCGGCGGCGGAGCTGGAAGGGACCGGGAACATCGCCGCGAAGCATATCGCGGAAGCGGTGCGGCACAGGTATCCCGACCGGAATTGCTGGAATTGAGCGCTGCTCACACCTGCCGATCGACACTGGCAGGTTTCCGTCGGGTCGATTGAGGTATTCTTGCACGATGTCCCAGTTAACGAAAGGGTTGTTCCTGTGTCTCTTGCTCCGGGCTGCCGTGAGCGCCGGCGACTGGCCCACCTTCGGCCATGATCCGCAGCGCACTGGCTGGGCTTCGAACGAGAGAACCCTGAGTACGGCTAATGTCTCGAACCTCGAACTGAAGTGGCGGACAAGGATCGACAACAAAGCCTTCCAGCTCGCTGCGCTGACGGCCCCCGTCGTGGCGACCGGCGTCTCCACAAGCCGCGGAGTCCGGAACGTGGTGTACATCGCTGGCAATCAGGGGACGGTGTCCGCGCTCGATACCGATGACGGTGACATCCTCTGGACGCGAAAGCTTACGACTTATGCGCTGCCGAATAACGTCGGGTTGCAGGGATCGGTCTATTGCCCCAATGGGATTAACGCGACGCCGACGTTTGACCGGCGGACAGGTATCTTGTACGTACTGGCCGAGGACGGAGCGCTGTACGGGTTCGACTCAGGCAGCGGGAAGACGCGTTTCGGGCCGGTTCAGTTCGTGGCGCCTTTCGCTAAGAGCTGGAGTCTGAACCTGGTTGAAGACACCATCTACACGGTGTTGGCGCAGGGCTGCGGCGGGGCACTCTCCGGCTTCTACTCGATGAATATCCGCGACCCGCATCACACGGTGGTCCGGCAAATGCTGCTCTCGAACACAAACACCGGAGGCATCTGGGGCCGCGGCGGTCCCGTCATCGGAACCGATGGCCGAGCCTACGGATCGACGGCGGATGGACCGTTCGATCCCGCTACCGGCGATTACTCAAATAGCGTGGTTGCCGTTTCGGTCCGCGACCTTTCACTTGCCGATTATTTCACTCCGGTCAACTGGCGCGAACTCTACCGCCGCGACCTCGATTTCGGTGGCGCCAGTCCCGTCTGGTTCTCCTGGAAGAATTACAACCTGCTCGCCAGCGGCGCCAAAGAAGGCGTTCTTTACCTGCTCGATGCAGCCTCTCTCGGAAGCAAGGACCATCAGACGCCCCTCTACTCGGCCGGCAAACTCGGGAACGACGCAAACGCCAGCACCTCCCAGGGCATCTGGGGCGGACTTTCCACCTGGCGGGACGACCGGGGGGAAACCTGGATCTACGTTCCCATGTACGGTCCGGTGTCCCGCTTTGCTCCGCAATTCCCGCTGACCAACGGACCAACCTCCGACGGGAGCGTTATGGCCTTCAAGCTCGCGACTGACGCGCGCACGGGAAAGCCGAGTCTCGAGCCGGCCTGGATTTCCGGGAATCTCAGGGTTCCCGATCCCGTGGCAATTGCCAACGGAGTGGTGTTCGCGCTCGCCACGGGCGAGAACGTCAATCAACGAGGGGGTAAACCGGCCCGGGTTCAGAACACACAACCTGGTGTACTCTACGCTCTCGACGCGCAAACCGGAAAGGAGTTGTACAGCAGCGGCAAAGACATCGCGAGCTGGGTGCACTTCAGCGGACTCGCGATTGCCGAGGGGCGGATATTCACCGTTGACTACGAATCGCAGGTGTACTGTTTCGGGCTGAAGGGCAAATGATGCGCCCGCACATTAGGCGTTGATTGATACGAGGACGCCAGATCGACGCTTCGCTGGAGGATGCATCCTAATACGCGCATTCCCCGATTGCGTTCGACATGCGTTCCTTGAAGGTTGAGGTTCGCGCCTGAGCAAGCGGCGCCAAATGTTTAGGGAAAACCCTTTGCCGCAGCCCTGTGGCTTGTCCGAACCGATGAAAACCGCTTGCTTGATGTAACGGGTAGTACGCATCACTTACTTTACTCCGCCCGACGAATTGCCGCGGGTTCGCCTTAACCGGGGCGGCTTGCCGGATGATCTCTCGACACCACGTCCGCCACAACGAGTCCGTGCCGCAGTGGCGCGCCCAACGTATTCGACCCGGCTCTCCACGCGCCTACTGAAGCCGATGGTTCGGTGTATACTCCGTTAAATCGGAGCCTCATGAGACACGCTTGGTTACCCTTCGTTCTTTTGGCGGCGCTCAACGCGCAGCCCGTATCACGCGACTATGGCCGCTCGATGACGGTTACGCGTCACGGCATCGCGGCAACGTCGCAAATCCTGGCGTCCCAGGCTGGGGCCGAAATGCTCGCGCGCGGCGGGTCCGCGGCGGATGCGGCGATTGCCGCCAACGCCGTGCTGGGCTTGGTGGAGCCGATGATGGACGGCATGGGGGGCGATCTGTTCGCCCTTTATTGGGACGCCAAATCGGCCAGACTTTACGGGTTGAACTCGAGCGGTTGGGCGCCGAAGGGCATGACCACCGGGTACTTCGCCAGAAAAGGAGTCACCGCCATGCCGGGCACTGGCATCGACAGCGTCATCGTGCCGGGCTGCGTAGCTGGTTGGGCCGCAGCGCACAAGCGATTTGGAAAGTTGCCTTGGAAGACGTTGTTTGAACCGGCCATTCACTACGCGACCGAGGGTTTCCCTGTGACGGAGCGCATTGCGGCGGCATGGGGCGGCGCCAGCATAAAACGCCTCTCCATGAGCGAAGGCGCGCCCGAGATCTTCCTGCCGGAGGGCAAGCCTCCAGCGCAGGGTCAGGTATTCCGCAATCCCGCGCTCGCGAAGGCCATGACGCGGGTGGCCGAGGAAGGCGCGACGGCGTTCTACCGGGGAGACATCGCCAAGGCGATCGTCGCAGTCGAACGGCAGTTGGGCGGATCGATGGAGTTGGCCGACCTCGCTGAATTCGAACCCGAATGGGTGGACCCGGTCTCGACTACCTATCGCGGCTGGCGCGTCTACGAACTGCCGCCAAACGGCCAAGGTATCGGCGCACTCGAGATGCTGAATCTGATGGAGACGGCCAAACTCGGCGACTATCAGGCAATGAGCGCGGCGGCGCTGCATTGGAAAATCGAATCCATGCGTATTGCCTACACGGATTTGCGCAAATATGTTTCAGACCCGCGTTTCGTCAATGTGCCCGTGGATCAAATGCTGTCGAAAGACTATGCGCGGCGGCGGGCGGCGGGGATCGACTCCAATCGCGCGCAATGCAAAACGGAGCCGGGGGATTTTGGTATGAGCGGAGGGGTAAGCGGCAACACAACCTACCTCGCCACGGTGGATGCGGACGGCAACATCGCTTCGTGGATACAGAGCGTGTCGGGCTTGTGGGGCTCGGCTGTCGCCGTGCCGGGATTCGGATTTCATTTACAGAATCGCGGTGGGTCTTTTAAACTGGATCCGCAACATGCCAACGCCCTCCTGCCGCGCAAACGGCCGTTCCACACAATCATTCCGGGCTTTGCGGAAAAGGACGGGCAGCGGTTGGGATTCGGCATCATGGGCGGTCCGGTGCAGCCGCTCTCTCACGCGCAGTTTATCTCCAATATCGCCGACCACGGCATGAACCTGCAGGCCGCGATCGAGGCTCCACGGTTCATCGAAACGCGCGCCACTCCGGGCCGCAAGCTCGAAGGCTGCGAGGTAAGCATGGAGACGCGCGTGCCCGTCGAGGTCAGGCAGGCGCTTGAACGCCGGGGCCACAAGATCACCGAATTAGGCCCTTATAACATCATGCACGCGGGGACCGGCCAGGCCGTGATGCACGACTCCGCGACGAAGGTAAATTCCGCCGCGTCCGACCCGCGTGGCGACGGAGCGGCGATTCCGGAGAGCCCGCGGCGGGCGTACCGCTAACGCTCATTCGAACAATCCGAACGTGAACACATCGCTTTCCGCAGCGATTGAAACGTACTGCTTCCCATCCAACATGTAGGTTACAGGCGATGCGAACAGGCTGCGTCCCATCGAAAAATGCCACAGATCCTTCCCCGTAGTGGCATCGAGGGCGACGAGGTTGCCGTCATCGTCGCCGCTGAACAGCACGCCGCCGGCCGTTGAGACAGTCCCCGCCCACATGATACCGGGACCGGGCATGGGATGCTCCCACTTCAATTTGCCGTTGAAAACATCCAGCGCCCTGAGATAGAATCTTCCAGGTTCCGCGGGAATTCCCTCGTTGCCTGTGCCGCGGAAGCCGGAAGCCGGTACCGGCTCCTTTGCCGAGGCAACGATGATGTCGCATTGTTCGAGCGTCACTACGTAGAAGAGTCCCGTCGAAGGGTTGAAGGAGGGCGACATCCAATTTGAAGCGCCGCGCACGGAAGGGCACACCTTGGTTCCAGCCGGCGTCGGGATCTTGGCGGGAATCACCTTCGGCCTTCCTTTGTCGTCGATACCGCTGGTCCAGTCCAGCTTCTTGACAAACGGGACGGCATGCAGAAACTCGCCGGTCACGCGGTCAAGCACGTAGTAAAACCCATTCCGGTTCGCCTGCACGAGCAGTTTTCGCTGGCGGCCACGGAACGCGCCGTCGAGCAGCACCAGGCTCTCATTCGCATCCCAATCCCAAACGTCGTGCGGCGTGAACTGGAAATGCCATTTCAACTTGCCGGTATTCGCATCGAGCGCGACGACGCAATCGGAATAGAGGTTGTCGCCGGGTCTGCGTCCGCCATAAAAATCCGGCCATGGATTGCCCGTCGGCCAGTAGATCGTGTTCAACTCCGGATCGTAGGAACCGGTAGTCCACGTGGGAGCGCCGCCCATTTCCGCCGGGAAATTCCCCCATGTTTCCGAGCCCGGTTCGCCTTTGGCGGGAACGGTCCAGAATCGCCAGATCTCTTTCCCGCTATCAGGATGTATGGCGGCGACAAACCCGCGCTGTCCGGACCCGCCGCCGGCGACGCCTACAAGGATCCCGCTTCGTATCGCGAGGGGAGCGATGGAAGTACTGTACCCGCCCTCGGCGGATGCGTACTCCACGTCGAAGACAAGGTTCCCGGTCAGGCGATTCAGAGCGATGAGATGACAGTCGGCGGTGACGAAGTAGACCTTGTCGTTGAGGATCGCGGAACCGCGATTGACACGCGTACCCTTGGCGCCGGAGGCGCGATACTGCCAGGCCTTGCGGCCGGAGCGCGCATCGAGGGCGTACATTTCGTTGGTGTTCGTGACGTACATTAGCCCGTCATGGACGATGGGTGACGCTTCCAGCTTCTTCGCTCCATCGACGCGGAAGACCCACTTCGCCACCAGAGACTTCACATTCGCCGGCGTAATTTGGCTTAGCGACGAATGCCGTGTCGCGGCGTAGTCGCCGTTGTAAGTGAGCCAATCCGCGTTCGGCGAACTGGCGATCCGCTCCTGGCTGACCTGGGCTCGGACGAGCAGGGGTATGAGTAGAACAAATACACGTTTCATCGGGACGATCCTCCGTAGGGGCGAGTGGACTGGCCTGCAAGAAACGCGAGCAGGTGCTCGATGCGATCCGAGTCCGAGACGGCCGGCATGATCGAGCCTTCCTTGAATTCCAGGCTGGCGATTTTTCCGCGGTCGAGCAAGTGGATTCGTCCGGCTCGGTCGACGATTTGCGCGGAATAGTTGTCATAGTTCCGGGCGACGCCATCCACGGCGCGCCCGTCCTTCAAAACCGCGGTGACGCCTTGAAAGCCGGTTTCGATTCGGGCAGAAGGCCTCGCGACGGATTCGCGCAGTTGTTGCAGCGTGCGTTCGGCGCCGATATTGGAGAGGTCGGGGCCAGGATATCCACCGCGATTGAGAATCATGTGGCAGGTTGAGCATTTTCCTTCTCCGAAGAAGATGGCTCGCCCGCGGGCTGAATCGCCGCCAGGGCGCGCGGAGATGGCGGGCGCCGTAAGGGAGCGGACGAAGGCCGCAATCGCCTTGATCTTGTCATCCGGCAGGGGAAAGCCCGGCATGCTTGTGCCGGGGAGGCCGTTCTTGATGGAATTAAGAAGCGTACCTGACGGCAGCCGGCTTGCGCGGCCGGAAAGAAGACTCGGCCCTTGGCTTCCTTCGCCGGTCGCGCCGTGGCAGCCGGAACAGGAACCCATGTAGATCTGCCTGCCCACCTCGAGCGAGCCGGAGTCCGCAGTTAAAGTGTTGACTTGGGCCAAGGCCGCATTGAAGGCGAGAGCCAGCAGAAATAGAAGCATCCCGATATGATATCCGCACGGCGTGCGGACCGAAAGTGACGCCCCTCCTCGCTCCGGATATGTCGCGGGCGGTAAAGGGCCAAATGCGGTCGCCACCTGGCGCGAGGTTTTTCTTGGCGGGAGTGATGGGCCGTCTCGCCGCCGGTGAATCAAGCTACTTCTTCATCTCCCGGATCCTGATATCGCGAAAAAGGAACACACTGAAACGATCGTGCAGCTGCAGGCCGATAGGGCCGGTCTTTGGCCGTCCAGGCTCGCCCGGATGGCTCGCCACCTCATGACCGTTCAGCCGCACGCGAATAATATCGCTCCGCGATTCGATGTCCAGGCTGTTCCAGTCGTTCTCTTTCTCATGCCCGAACGCCGCCGGAGCGAACAGGTAGATGCTCCCGGTTGGGTATTTGGTTTTCACGGCGCCCAGGATCTGAATCTCGTAACCGAAATGCGCCGGAGTCTTGGTAAAGTCCGGATCAGGTCCATACGAGTACCTGCCGCGCGTGCTGTCCCGGATCGAGATGCCGCTGTTCCCGCCCGTCGGCGTCATGTATTCCACGTGCAAATCGTATTCGCCGAACTCACCCACCGTATATAACCAGGACTGCGTTTGGCGCCAACTGACGTATTGCTTCTCCCCGATAGGCCACGCCTGCCCGAACGGATTCTTTTCGCCCGAGACGGGGTAGGCGATCAGCATCCCGACAGCCAGAACCTTCCACTGACCATCACCTTTCTTCTCCCAGCCGTCGAGGTTTCTGCCGTTGAAGAGGGGCTTCCAGTCTTCAGCCGAGGCGCTGCCCGCGTACAAAAGCGCGCTCAACAATATCAATCGCTTCATAAAATTCTCGCTACTCCCGCCTTGCCAGTATACGCGTCTTTGACTCAGGGCGCGGGGACGCTCGACTCCCATCGGTTTGCGGACAACGAACGGAATGATAAGCTTCTCTCATGCCGCGGTTGACGCCGAATCCCTGCTTGAGTCTCCTTATATTGTCCGCCTCCGTGTTTGGGGCCGTTGATGCCGTGAGCCCCGGCGGGTTTGTCGTGGAGCGCCCCACCCTGATCTGCCTTGGCTTTGAGTGGCGGATCGCGGGCGATGACAACCGCGACGCCATCGTCGAAGTCAGCTATCGAAAGACCGGCGACGGCAGCTGGAAGCGCGGTATGCCGCTGTTCAGGCTGGGCGGAGAGAAGGTCTTTCGCAAGGGTCTCGGCCTCGATTACACCGCGCCCGAGATGTTCGCGGGCAGCATTCTCGACCTGGAACCCGACACCGAATACGAAGCACGATTCGAGATGCGCGATCCTGACGGAGTGCGCGGCCAAGCCGTTCACACCGTCAAGGCCCGCACGCGCGGCGAGCCGCGAGCCGCACAAAATGCGCGAATCCTGCACGTGTATCCACCGGCGTGGCGTGGCGCGAAACAGGAGCCGGCGTTCACCGGCCTCAAGGAAGCCTACTTTGGATCGGGCCGCGGAGATTGGGCAGTGGTCGGCGAGCGGAAGGTGCGGGCAGGCGACGTCATTCTGGTCCACGCCGGGCTGTACAAAGGCGACCGGTTCAAATACTCCGAAACGCTTGGCCTCGATTTCGACGGAACCTACGTCCTGACCGCGAAAGGCACGCCTGAACGCCCAATCGTCATTCGCGCGGCCGGCGACGGCGAGGTGATCTTCGACGGCGATGGCGCGCACGAACTCTTCAACGTGATGGCGGCGGATTACAACATCTTCGAAGGGCTAACCATCCGCAACACCGATATCGCGTTTCAGGCCGGCTTGAAGGACGTTATTGGCGCGAAGGGTCTCACTGTCCGCAACTGCCGGTTGGAAGACGTCGGAATCGGTGTCACAACTCAGTACTCCGGATCGCAGGATTTCTACATCGCCGACAACGTCATGATCGGCCGCGACGACCGCTACAGGCTGCTGGGTTGGTTCAATCCCGGAGTTTATGGTGGCAACCGGCTCAAAAGCTATTACGCGGTGAAGGTCTACGGAGCGGGTCATGTGGTCTGCCACAACTACATTGCGTATTTTCACGACGGCATTGATGTCTGCACTCACGGCGCTCCGGATGCGGAAGAGGGCCATAGAGCTACAGCCATCGATTTCTACAACAATGACATCCACCTGATGGCGGACGATTTCATTGAGGCCGACGGGGGAGTACACAACATTCGCGTCCTGCGGAATCGGGGCGTTAATGCGGCCCAGTGCGGGCTGAGTGCGCAGCCGATCTACGGCGGACCGGCCTACTATATCCGTAACGTCCTGTATCACGTTCCCACCGGCTGCGGACTCAAGTTCAATGTGAAGCCAGCCGGCCTGGTTCTCTATCACAACACCGTCATTGCCGAAGGGCTTCCCGGAGATCTTTTTTCGAACGCCCACTTCCGGAACAACCTGTTTCTGGGGATCGACGCGCCAGGCAGGGCGGTCTTCCGATTCTCCAACGCGACATCCTACTCGTCCTACGACTACAACGGCTACCGGCTGAATCCGAAGGCCAAAGATCAGTTTCTTTGGAAGTCGCCGCGGCAAGGCCTGCTGCGCGACTATGACCTTGACCGGGCGAGCCCGCAGCCGTTTTATTCTTTGGCCGCCTTAAGTGCCGCGACGGGGCAGGAGGTTCACGGCGTCGAGGTTGACTACGCCGTCTTCGAAGACCTTCGGGCGCCGGACGCGGAACAGCCGAGCGCCGTTTATCGGGCCCGCGACTTGAACTTCAGACTCAAGCCCGGCGGCAAAGCCGTGGACGCCGGGATTCGCATACCGAACGTGAACGACAGCTATACAGGTAAGGCGCCCGATCTCGGAGCCAACGAACTGGAGCAACCGGAACCTGCATTCGGGCCTCGCGGGAAAAGCCTGAGGCCGGGTGAGTAAATCCTCCAGCAGGCAAAGGTGACTGGGTTGGGCGGCCAAGGGGGACGAATGCGCCTGGCTCGACACTACTCTGGCCAACGCTTTCGCAAAGCCGCTTACGATGACTGCATGGGGCTTCGACTTTCGCTACGCTAGACTCATGGGCAGGCCCGCAACATTGCTCGAAAAACTATGCGAGCACGCAGCGTCATTCGGCGCTCAATCTATTGAGGTAGAGTACAAGAACGGCCGCGAATGGGTTCTCGCCTTCAAAGGCGGCGCCGGCATCTCCATCGCGAACTTCACAAGCTCGAGTTCCGATGGGAAGGAGTTGCGCCGGAATCTCTACGCCGCCGCGAAAAGGACCCCTCGCAGCGTTTTCCGGGGGCAAGTCTACCTTCTCAAACCCATCTTCTACAGTGATCGCTGATTTTTGTCGGTAAGTTGTTGATTCGCGAAGGAGGGATGCGGTTCTGGCGTAAATCCTAGTGTCACGTTTATTTGCAAATGGTTCGGTATATCGCTAGTTTGTTCTTGTAATCTT
>SXGS01505410.1_pt1 | contig 32369 bp, 23 predicted proteins | sample 3174681 | NCBI WGS metagenome assembly SXGS01 (sample SAMN11356861, study PRJNA531348) | freshwater metagenome | isolation source: freshwater sample F1-80 | place: China: Fuxian Lake, Yuxi | collected 2017-12-25 | reverse complement strand
CCTCTGCTCCTCTGCTCCTCTGCTCCTCTGCTCCTCTGCTCCTCTGCTCCTCTGCTCCTCTGCTCCTCTGCTCCTCTGCTCCTCTGCTCCTCTGCTCCTCTGCTCCTCTGCTCCTCTGCTCCTCTGCTCCTCCAAAAAGACTGGAGCATTCCAATCCTCGCTCGATTGAAAGGTGAATGGCCATGAGACGATCAATTTCAGCCCATCTCTTTGGTTGTGTCTTCGCGTTTGCGATTGCCGCAATTGTTGGAAGCGAACTGTTGCCATCGTCGGTCTCGGCCGACGATCTCGCTTTCATCAGGGGAGCCATGCCCGAACCGACTAGGTGCACCACAGTGTTGGGCATGTCGTGCCCACAATGCACATCGAACACTTGCCTTTCTGTGGCCGGTGCTGGTGGAAATGGTGCCTGTCAACAAACTGACGGGACTCCTGGTTGTGGCGAAATCGGAGTTACGCTTGGCTTAGCAAAACCGCACTGCGGCGTAGTCGGTGGTCCCAGCGCGCCCTGTGCCATGACGGCAGATCTTTGCGGAGGCGCGTCCTATCAGCCGATACCATGCGCTTTCAATCCGCTTTCGCATGGGTGTACTGCTGCCACAGCAGGAACCCCAGGCTGCGTTCCTGGTGGTGCGACGGATTGTCGTGCGTGTAGTCCTGTTCCTTGATTTTCGTCGATCCGAATGGGCTCAATGCGGTGACTTGCCGATTCAACGGCGTTAGAGGCAATCCGAGAAGCTGTAGCCTGACTCTCCGAGTCGGGTATTCTGCGAAAAACTGTCAGACTCGGAGAGTCAGGCTACGGCGAAAAGCCATTTCTCGGATCGGCTCGTAGATGTCCGGTTCGATTTCGTCCTTTCGCGCCCATTCGGATTGGGCTTCAGGCCCGGCCCACTCGGAGCCAGAGAACGGTGGTGGATGAGCAGTCTGTTCCGAAAGGACTGATGGGAATGCGTCACATGCCGAACTTTTTGCGATTGAGTGTACTGCTTTGCGGGTGCTTCAGCTCAGTTGGTGCGCTGGCAAAAGACTTGCCGACGGTGTCCGAGGTGCTCAGCGGTTACCGCCAGAATCTCCAGTCTTTCGACGGCTTGTACGTCCGCTGGCGGGTCCAAGAGCGGCAAACGAAACTCTATCGACAGTTTCTCCTCGAATCCGCGCAAGCTGTGGAGCGCGAGGCCAGTTCAAAACCATTGGGAGACGAACAAAAGGCCGCCCAGGAGAAATATGCCCAATCGTTGCGGGAATCGGCCAAGACGTTTGACCCGGCGAGACTGGTGACGGCAACGCTCGGAGTGTTTTCCGTTGATGGTCACGTTCAACTTCGGATTGGTCGTCGTCCTGAACCTGTGGTTGACGGACCGGAATTGGATCAAACGTCTCTCACGGGTTTCTATTCCAAGACGATCATCTGGTCCCGCCCATCAACTTCGAGTCGGTGGTTGTGTTGGGCCGGGAGCGCGAGTCGCTCATTAGGGAGTTTTGAACCCAAATTGGCGGATAACCTGATTCGTTTCTTGCCGCCCGGACTCCCCACCGAAGTGGTGCCGCCGACTCATCTGCATCTGATCGATCGGTTCTTCGCCAGTCCACCCGAGTCGCTGGTGGTGGTTGGCTTTGACGAATTGTTCAATACGCCGTTGTTGATTGTCGAGCGGATCGAGAAGCAGCCACCCGAGTTCTGCATACCTCCCGAGCGAATGGAAGAACTCCGTTCTCGGCTTCGCCAAGAGGTCGTCATGCGAGCCTGGATCGATCCGTCCGCGGGATATTGGCCGCGTCGAATCGAGAGCTATGCCCGTTGGTTTTTGGACGATCGCGAAGTGCCTCATCCCACACCGCCCAAGGGGGGATTCCCGCCGGACGTGGATGATGTCGTGATTGAAAAGACTCCGAACGGCGGGTACTTCCCCACTCACGGGGTGATTCGACAGTGGTACGCGGTCACTCCGGTTCCGAGAATTGCCGTTGTCGAAATCGTCGATGGTCGCACACCGGTGGAAATCGAAATGGCACCGTTGACCGAGTGCGAATGGTTTGCAGAAGCCGTTACGGCTCAAGCACGAACTGAGTTTCAACTGGACAAGCTCTGGCCCAGTGATGTGCAGGTCTACGACATCCCCTCCGGGCAGATTCTGGTGCAGGACGCGGGGGGTGACTTGGTCCGGGCGAAAGCCGAGCAGTTGGTGATCAAGCCGTCCTCCTCGGGCTTTCGGCTGATCTGGGTGGTGACCAGTGGTGTGGTCCTGGCTCTGGGAATTGGGGTCTGGCTGTGGCGGAGAAGCCTGCGATGACGACGACAATTTGGCCCGGAATCGTCTTCCTCGTGTTGGCGATCTCTACAGTGAGCGGAACCGACGAACGCGGCGCGGATCGCGCATTTCGTCCGCACGAGGATTTGCGCCCGGTCCCTGCCTGCGGTCCCGCGGCAGTCACGTCATTGCTGGCGTTGCTCGGGGATGACGTTTTACTCTCGACCGTCGAGGACTCCTTTCGCGAAGCGGGTATCGAGAACCCGCGCGGAGCGGTCGCCGTCGGCGACCTCTTGGCTGTTCTCCAGCGGCATGGTCGAACCTTCAAAGCCGTTCGATGGCCGAAGGGCCTGTTCGCTCTGCGTGCCTTGCCGACTCCCTGCATCGTTCACTTGAAAAGACCTGTTGATCCCGACCAGCAAAGCGCGAGCTCCGAATTCGGGCACTTTGTGACGGTGGCTCAGGTCTCCGAGAAAGAAGTGAGCCTGGTCGATTTGACGGGCGGGAATTGGATCGTCCTTCGCAACTTTACTGAGTTCCAACGCGACTGGGACGGCATCTTGATCGGACCGCGTGAGACCATTTCGCGGATCGTCATCGTCGGTTGGTGCTTGATTGTCACGGCTTCCGTGATTTCGTTCGGAGTCGTCCGAAGTGTCTTACGAAAATGGAAGCGAAAACGTCACGCGTCAAACGCACCCGCAGCGGGTTTGTTGTTCGCACTGCTGTTGACCATTGCAGGGTGTCACGATTCACCGAACGAAGTGGCACCTCCTAAGCCGTTGCTGGAATTCACCAATCCTTCGCGCGATTTGGGACTCGTTCGGCGGTCTGAAGAACAGGACATCGAATTCAAGTTTCGGGTGCTGAGCGAGCAACCAGTCACGATCACCGAAATTACCACTTGCTGTGGATGCCGAGTCGCCGACAAGACGGTCATCGGAAAGTCGTTCGCAGCGGGAACAGAACACACAGTGAAGCTGGCCGTCGATATCCGCACTATTCCAGCGCCCCATTCGGTGTTTGCGCGGGTGCAGACCAATCCGCGCAGCGAAACCCCGTACTTGCTTGCAATCCAGTACCAATTTGTCGGAGTTCCAAAACTGTCTGTGACAGAGGTCAAATTGCAAACCAGTCATTCGCAGCCTGAGCTTCCCCCGTTTGAGGCGTTTCATTGGCGGGCACCAAATGATCCTCCTGTCACGCTGTTGCAGAACCGGTTTCAATCCGCAGACGCCGTTTTGGAAAAGGTCCAACGAAAAAGTGAACTCGTCGAGACCACCGGATCCACGGTCGCCTTGGATACGACCTCGATTTTCCTCCAGTTGAAGAATCGATTGGATTTTGGCGAGCACCGGTTTGCGGTTCGATTGGAATGGAGTGATGGAACGCGGCAAGACGTTCCCGTCTTTGTCCGCGTGGTGCCGCCAGTTCGCTCGGAGCCGGATCGGGTTTTCCTGGGGATCATCCCCCCGAACACGCAAACCAAGGTCGTCGTCCCACTTCGCAAAGTCGATATTCCTCGTTTTGAAGTCGCCTCGGTGTCCTCAAGCCGGGCCGATCTCACTGTGGAATACGACCCGCATCGCGAGGCGCTACGATTGGAATTCACGTCACCGGGAGCCGAAGAACGGATCGAAGCCGAAATCGTTGTTCATTTCGCGGTCCCAAAGATTCCGGACCTTCGAATTCCCGTGACTGGCCTCGTGCGGAAGCCATCCGATGGAAGCGCCTCCAGCAAATAGACGCGGTCTGCTTGATTGCAGGAGTGAGTTCGTCACGATTCTCGTTCCCGCGATCGCGGGAATGGCGTACGCGCTGTCCGTCTACAGCCGGATTGGATTCGCCTTCAGTTGGTTTGCGATGGCGGCGTTCGCTTTTTCAGTCCGACTCTCCAAAACATGGGCACAGTGTCGGCGAGTTGGGATGCTCTTTGGGTTGTCCTTTTTTGGAATTCAGTTTGATTTTCTGCGAACGATCGAAGTCCCCGGTAACTGGCTTGGTTTTGGGCCATTGACACTCTTCTGGATGGTGTTGGTCCTCGGCGGAGCGATGGTTTGGCAGTTCTGTTCCATCGCGATCAGATGGTTGTGGCATGAACGGGGCTACCCCTGTTTTTTCGCGTTGCCGGTCGCAGTTCTCACTGTCGAGTTGCTGGTCGAATGCTTCGCACGTTTCGTGCTGAAGACCTCTGGCGGTGCGTGCCAACTCGCCTTGCGGCAAGTGGACTGTCCTTGGTTGCTTCAGGCCGCCGCTGGTGGCTCCTGGACAGTCTCCTGGTTGACAGCCGCGTTGATCGGCTTGGGTATTGACAACTTTTGCTGTCTGCCGGTGTGGTGCGAAGGGACAGCCCGACGTCACCAAATCCCGTTCGCAATTGCGTTTCTACTCATGCTTGGCTTGAGCGTTTGCCAGAACAAAGATGGATGGACGACAGCGTCTGCCGCAGGGCCACGAATCCTGATTGTTCCCGCATTTGTTTCGTTGGGCGATGAACACACTGGGCTGAAAGGACTTGTCCGCTTGGCAAAGTCGGCACCGCAATTCCAAATCGCAATCTGGCCGGAATTCGCGATTCCGACCATCACGTCGACGCCAATTGCGAATGATCCCCTCGACGAGATTGTCTCCACACTCAAGTGCTCAGCGCTCGTCGGTGGACGGCGAATCGATCCGGATCGACTTGGGCCTCTCAATTCGGCGGTCTGTGTGACGTGGCCAGATCGTCGACGCTCCTTCTACGACAAACGATTTCTCATGCCGGGATTTGAGGGAGGACACTCGTTGCTGCCGTTTCAATCCTGGTTCATCAATTCCGGAAACTCTTTCGACGAATCCAACATGTATTTGGAAGGCAGGCGTCCCAGAGGAGCACTTCTCCTGCCGACTTTCACAACGTCGAAAAATGTCGTGGCCACGGCGACCTTCGGTGTCGGCATCTGCCACGATATTTGCTTTGCCGAATGGGGTGTGGATTGGATGCACATGGCTGACCCGCCGAACTTTTTCGTGCAGATTGCGAATGAGTCCGACGACTGGACCTGGAGAATTCAACCGCTGTTGCTCGCGATGGCTCGGTTAAGGGCGGTGGAAACGCAACGCACCGTTGTCAGGTGCGTGCGAAATGGACTGTCGGGTGTGATCGGCCCCGATGGGCGACTGCTGCAACTTGCTGATCGAGATGATCACCACCGCCCCTTTGTGACGGAACCAATCCCATTGGTTCGTGAGATTGGCATTGGCATTCGAATTGGACATATCCCTTGCTTGATTTTTGCAGTCAGCCTGACCTGGATCATCGGATGCGTCTTGCGGAATCGAAGAACTCGGTCTGAAATTGAATCGGGAACGGTGAGGATCTGATGAGACAAGAACGTCGCGCGTTCACACTGGTGGAAATCCTCGTCAGCATTTCGATCATCGGGATTCTGGTCGCGCTCATTCTGCCTGCGGTCCAGTCATCACGAGCCGCAGTGCGTCGGATCGAGTGTTCGAATCACTTGAAACAGATTGGGCTGGCTCTGCACCAATATCACGACTCTCATCGCGTGTTGCCGCTCGGCGTGGTTTCTCGATATCGCTCGGCATCGGACGCGATGAGCACGCTCCTCACACCACCTGGAATCCTCGATCAAAAACGAGCCACGCCTGAAACTCCCTGGAGCCTGTTGATCCTTCCCCAATTAGACCTCGTCACTGCCTATCGGGAATTCAATTGGGACCGTGGAGTCTTTGGTTATGTCGATTTGCAGCCGCCATATTTCGTCAGCGGCGTCAACGCCAATTGGTCTGTCATGCGTCGGACATTCCCGGTGTTGCAATGCCCGGACGACATCCAACAAGTTCCCTTTGAACTGGATCTCAACATCCTGCTTTCCGCGCCGCTAGGACTTCCAACTTTTTCCTGTGGACGCGCGAATTATGCGGTGAACTGGGGCAACACGAATTGGGATCAGACGGCTGACCTCGATGGCGACGGGATGAACGACGCTGGTGTCAGATTCCTCGAATCGCCGTTTGGTCGCAATGCCGTGACAATGTCGCAAGTCCGCGATGGACAGGACCACACCGTCTTTGTTTCCGAGGTCATCAAGGGGGAAGGCACCGACGTTCGAGGTGGCTATTTGGCTCCTTTTCCCGGAGGTAGCCACTACATGAGCCGCTTTCCACCGAATGGCTGGAGGGATGTTTACGGCCTGGCGACACCAACGACCGGACGTCCGGGAGATCAATTGCCATTCTCTTGGTTGTGCCGTTCCACGAATGCGCTGCCTTGCAGTTTTGATCCCGCTCAAGTGACGGCCTTCGCGGGCGCTCGCAGCCACCATCAGGGCGGCCTGAATGCCGTTTTGGGAAGCGGCGCGACTCGGTTTGTCTCGCAGCAAATCGACCACACGGTCTGGATTGCTCTGCACAGCATTGGCGGCAAGGAACCGGCTGCAGAACTGCCATAGACGAACTCCATTTTCATTGCCCCGCCGAAGGCGACTTCCGGCCGGGAAATGAGCTTTTTATGCTGCGGGCGATGTCAGCGGCTTCCGAAATCCAAAAAGGGTTCGTTATGAAACGACTCATCGCCATCATCGGGATTCTCTATCTGTGTCCGATGGTTTCTGACGCGCAGGAGCGTGAGCTCAAGGTTCGTGGTGACAAGAAGCGCGTCGAAGGGGATGGCTACTGGATCTACAACGACTTGCCGACCGGGATCGATCGAGCGAAGGAATCGAAGAAGCCACTGCTGGTCGTGTTTCGCTGCGTCCCCTGCGAGGCGTGTGCGCAGCTCGATGAGCAAGTCGTCGAACGCGATCCAGGAGTTCGCGAGTTGCTCGACAAGTTCGTGTGCGTACGGATCGTCCATGCGAACGGGATGGACCTGTCGCAATTTCAATTCGACTACGACCAGTCGTGGGCCGCGTTTTTCTTGAATGCCGACATGACGATCTACGGCCGGTACGGCACGCGGTCGCATCAGACCGAATCGAAGGACGACGTTTCACTCGAAGGTTTTTCCAAAGCACTCAGTGGTGCGTTGGAGTTGCACGCTCAGTTCCCAAAGAACAAGGCCGCGCTGACGGCGAAGCGCGGACCGACTTCGGACGTCAAGGTGCCGGAGCAGTTCCCGTCGTTCAAAGGGAAGTACGGCGCGAAGCTCGACTACGAAGGGAAAGTGGTGCAGAGCTGCATCCACTGCCACCAAGTCGGTGAGGCATTGCGGCTGGTGGCTCGATCGGCCGGGAAACCGATTTCTGATCGTGTCTTGTACCCGTACCCGAATCCCAAAGCGTTAGGCTTGATTCTCGATCCGAAAGAAATGGCCAAGGTCAAACAAGTCACGCGCAAGTCGGCGGCGGAACAAGCTGGCTTTCACGCTGGTGACGAGCTTGTGACCCTCTCCGGTCAACCGCTGTTGTCGATCGCCGACGTGCAATGGGTGCTGCAGCTCGCAGATGAGACAGGCACACTGAAAGCGGAAGTCGTGCGTGACGGACAGAAACATTCGCTGTCACTGACGCTGGCCAAAGGCTGGAGGCAGCGAGACGACATCTCGTGGCGAGCGACCTCGTGGGACTTGCGGCGGATGACTCTGGGAGGCCTGCTACTGGAGTCGCTTCCCAAAGATGTGCGGGGACAACGGAAGCTCTCGAACGATCAACTCGCCTTGCGAGTCAAACACGTCGGCGAGTACGGAGACCATGCGGTTGCCAAACGGGCCGGTTTTCTGAAGGACGATATCCTCATCGCCGTCGATGGTGACCATTCGCCGCTCACCGAATCCGAGTTGATCGCCAAGTTGCTCCAAACCAAGCGGCCGGCGGATCGGATCAGTGTGACCGTGTTGCGAGGCTCGCAGAGACTAGAACTTCCATTTGCTCAACAGTAATGATGTCGATCGCCATTCTGGCCAACTGACCGAAAATCGGCTCCTTCGAGCCGTGATTCCTCTATCGCTTCCGTGCCGAATAACTCTTCTGTCCGTTCAGCGATCGCATCGCAAGCCGTTTGCGAGCCTTCCATTCATTGGAGGTTCTGGTCATGTCTGCCAAAACCCACTCGGCTGGCTGGAAACTGATGTCGGCAAGTGTGCTCCTCGTCGCGTTCGCGACCGGCTCCCTGAACGCTGGCGATCCCAGCCCGTATGAGAAAAAAACGGTCTCGCTGTTTGCTGAGAAAGGGTCGGTGATTTTCATCGACGGCGATTATCAAGTCACGCAAATCCTGGGCGGCCGAGACCTGACGAATGACGACATCGAGCACTTAAAAGTGTTCAAGAAACTCAAATTGCTGTCGCTGAATAACTCGAAGATCAACGATGCGGCGGTCGAGACGTTGAAGTCGCTTACGCAATTGCAATCGTTGAATTTGTCGGCGGGAGCGATCTCGGACCAAGCTCAGGAGTCTCTGAAGAAGTCGCTGCCCAACTGTCGGATCATTGTGCCGGATCGACGTGGTTTCGGCACCTCCGGGAGCAGTTCCGCGAAGTCGATCACCAATCCCTCGACCACATCTTCGGGACGACCGACCCCGTGGGGGGCAATTGAGTATCTGCCGGTGAGTCCGGCACCATCGATCTCGGTCGAGATGCAATCGTCCACAGTGCAGGAGCATTTGAAGCTTTCCCCAGAACAGAAGAAAGAAATCGCTCGAGTGACCGGCCGCGACTTCCAACGACGGCAAACGGAAGACGCGATCAAGAAGGTGTTGACCGCCGAGCAGCAAACTTTGTTGCAGCAAGTGCTCTTGCAGCGTGAAGGGCCGACCGCGCTGGTTCTTCCGGAGGTTGCTCAGGATCTGAAGCTGACCAGCGAACAGCGTGCGACCGTTCAAAAATTGATGGACGACCGGCGAAAGCAGTTGATGTCCATTGGCGATCAATTGCGCACCCGCACGCTGGACTTCCCGAAGTCTGCCCAAGAGACCCAAATAATCAATTCTGAAGCCAGCAAACAGTTGCTCGCAGTTTTGACGGAACCGCAACTCAAAGCCTGGAACGCCAAGATTGGTCCGCCATTGCCCAGCACCACGAACGGCTTTCGTAGCTCCCAAACCCCGGAAGAATACGCACGCTCGGTCTTTCGAAACTTGGACCGCAACAGCGACGGGAAACTCACAACGGAAGAATGGCACCGCAGTCGGAATACGCGGACAAAATTCGAGAACGCCAAAATCACTCTGGACTGTCCGGCCGACGTGGAGACGTTCGTCAAACGATACCTTTCGTCGGAGTCATCCAGCGAAAGTCGCAAACCGTAGCGACCGTTTCAAAACCAGCACGACGCGCAAGCGAGTGGTTGTTTTTCCGACGATTTGGCCACTCGCTCGCGCGTCGTGCTAGGGTCTGTAACAGCTTCTAGCTTTCCAGTTTGGCCGTCGGCGACAGGACTTCAAAGCGAGGCCAACGCCGCACGAGCTTTTTGCAACAGCGGCGAATCCGCATCGCGGCTCCCCTTCAAGTAGAACACGCTGGCCGCCAGGAGTTGCGGCCGAACATTGGGACTCGCGTGCGCGAAGTCCTCGAAGGCCGAGACTGCGAACTTGTAGTCGTGCGCGTCGGTCCCTTTGATGAGGATCAAGTGCCGGGCAGCGTCCAAGAATGCGGCGGCGTTGCCTCCCGCGCGAGCGTACGCCAACGTCTGAGCGGCCGCGTTCGCTCGATTCTGCTTGAGGCCATCGAAGAGCGGGGCCAAATCCTGCGGAGCCGAATCCGCCGCCGCGAACTCGTCGATGTGCGGCTTGTCGGGAAGACCATCGCGTGAGCGTGCGCCATCTCGGAACATCGTGATCCACGAGGCCGCTTGCAGCAGTGCGAGCAGCCGCGTCGCGTCGTGGCCACTTTGACGAAACGTGTAGAACAACGAATTGCAGGCGGTCGTCGCATGCAGCGTGACGATCGCCGTCTTGCGCATCAGGAGTTCGCTGCCGGCGAGCAGGATTGCATCCCACAGCGAACTCGCGGCGACACCCTTGTTGAGTTGCTCGACGACCGCCGCCGCTGCCTCTTTCGTATTGGCTTGCCGCAGAGTTTGCAGCAGCGCGGTGGTCGCGGCGGGATCAGGTTTTCCGGCTGTCCAATCCGGTCGGATCTGGCCGACGAGAGTTTGGTTGTGATCGAACGGCGCGGCCGAGTCGCTCTTGCCGCCGTTGAGCAATCCAAAAACCAGCGACCGCAACACCGGCTCGGCGTGTTCCCAACCGATCAACTCCAGCGTGCGGAATGAGTGCGCGGCGAAGATCGCCTTGTGGCCGATGTTCTGTTGATCGCGGATGCCGTACAGCCACAGCATCTCCATGACCTCGGCGGCCCCGACCGAGCGGCACAAGCCGGTGACCGCTGCATCAGCAGCCTCGTCGTCCCAGCGATCCATCGCCTCAATGAATCGCTGTCGAGCTTGCGATGACGACGGCACGGACGACTCCTTGACCGGTGCGAGCGTCCAATCCCCTTCCTTCACGTCTTGAGTTTGTGCGTTCTTGAAGTTGTCGAGCGCCCAGAAGAACGGCAGCAGTCGATCTGCTTGCGGAGCGTCCAGCGCGAGCTGATGTGCCGAGCTGATGGCCATCACCGCGTGAAACTTGAAGCCGACCGGTCGTGGCTTGATGTTCCGAATGCCGGCGAGAAACAGTCCGCCGACCAGTTGGCGATACGGCAGTCCCTTTTTCAACCGTTCGACCGCCTCGTCGAGGATGCGTTCGCGCGGAGCTTTTTCAATCCAACGAACGACCTCTTCCATCTCCGGCCGGAACTGCACGATGCCGGGGGTGACCTGAGCGTCTTCAGCTCGCGCGGGGACGAGCGTGTGCAGCGCTTGCCAAGCAGTGGCTCCGGTGGCGACGCTGCCTCCCAAACCTCTCAAAAAATCGCGGCGGTCGATGGCGGACATGAGCGGCCCTCCTTCAAATGTAGGTCAGGCTTTCCAGCCTGACCCGAATTGGCAAAACCCTGTCGATTGTTGATCGGGTCAGCCTGGAGAGGCTGACCTACGGCGGCGATTCTATCGCGGGCGGTAACGAGACCAACAAGGGAGACGAACGAATGATGTCGCGAGGATGGCTGGCCTGCGTCTGTGTGACGGCGTTGATTTCCTGGAACTGGTGCGTGGCCGCTGAAGATTTCGCAGCGGCACGGCTGCACAACTGGCATCAGTGGCGCGGGCCGGAGGCCAACGGTGTCGCGCCGGCCGGCGATCCGCCGATCGAGTGGGATCAAACTCGAAACGTGAAGTGGAAGGTTGAGATTCCCGGCCACGGCAAATCAACGCCGATCATTTGGGGGCCGCGCGTGTTCCTGATTTCAGCGGTCAACACCGGCAAAGTCGTCGAGGGAGCGATCAAGCCTGAGGATCAGCCGATGCGGACGTTCGGAATCAAATTCCCGAACACGCTGTTTCAATTCGTCGTGCTCTGCCTGGATCGCGAGACCGGCAAGACGCTCTGGGAACAGACCGCGATCGAAGAACTGCCTCACGAAGGACATCACGGCGATAACAGCCACGCCTCGGCCTCACCGACAACCGACGGCAAGTTTTTGTACGTCTCGTTTGGATCACGCGGCGTGTATTGCTTCGACCTGGATGGCCAATTGCAGTGGAAGAAAAAGATCGGCAACGTTGAAACACGTCTGAGCTTCGGCGAGGCATGCTCGCCGGTCGTGTATGGCGACGTCGTGATTCTCAACCGCGACAACGAAACCGATTCGCATCTCCTGGTGCTCGATGCAAAGACCGGCGAAACCCGGTGGCAAGCAAAGCGTGAGGAAGTCAGTGCCTGGGCGACACCATTGATCGTCGAGCACAACGGTCGCACGCAGGTCATCACGAATGCCAGCCGTCGTGTGCGGAGCTACGACCTGGCAACCGGGGATGTCCTCTGGGAATGCGGTGGCCAGGTTGCCAACGTGACTCCGTCCCCCGTGCTCGTTGGCGACCAAGTCGTCTGCATGAGCGGATATCGAGGCAGCGTCGCGATGTCTCTTCCGCTGGACGCCAGCGGCGACATCACCGGCAGCGACCGGATCACCTGGCGTTGGGAACGGGACACGCCCTACGTTCCGTCGCCGTTGCTGTACGGCGACATGCTGTACTTCAACAAGTTGAACAACGCGGTTCTGACTTGTCTGGATGCGAAGACCGGAAAGCCAATTCTTGAATCGGTTCGCTTGCCGAGTTTGAGCAACATCTACGCGTCTCCCGCCGGAGCCGCCGATCGCATCTATCTGGTAGGCCGCGACGGCACAGCGCTCGTGCTGAAACGAGCCGCAACGCTGGAAGTCCTCGCAACGAACAAACTCGACGATTCCTTCGATGCCTCCCCCGCGATTGTTGGCCAGCAATTGTTTTTGCGCGGCCAACGGCATCTGTACTGTATCGCGGCTCCTTGAATTGGCAGCGACCGAATCAGTTTTGAAGTCATGACAACAGCCCATTTCTCAACTCACCTCAAAGGACGACGACCATGTTCATCGTGACCAATCGCAATATCGTGGATGAAGACGGCACGGATTTTGGAGTCGTCGGCGACGTGTTTAATGCCGAAGGGCCGAATCGATTGCGAATGCTGGAGGCCACCAAGAAAGGACGGAACTGGAATCTCCGTGTGCTCCCGGACAAACTGACGGAGGATCTGCTCACGGAGGCTGGAATCGACAAGCCAACGAACGGCGACCCCGTCTTTGCCAGCGAGTACTTGTTTCGGAAGACCATCGCTTCCGCCAAGGCGGACCAGCAGTCCCCCAAGCACATCGTGTTCTTTGTACATGGCTTCAACAACACGTTGGAAGATGTCGTGGTCCGCTGCGATGGATTGGCCAAGAATTTTGGCGTCGAAGTCGTGGCCTTTTCGTGGCCAGCCAATGGTGGTATCACGGGCGCTGCGAGTTATCTGGACGACAAGCGTGACGCGCAGTCGTCCGTGGTGGCGTTTGACCGTGCCTTGGATCGCGCACGCGAGCTTTTGCAGAAGATGCGCGAGTCGGTGATCGAATCGATCACAAAAAAGCTGGCGGAAAAAGTTCCCGTCAACAGCGAGCGGTTCCGTGAATTGCTCGCTGTTGAAGCGCAGAAGCATTGCCCCATTCGAGCCACTCTGCTGCTCCACAGTATGGGAAATTACCTGCTCGAACGAACCATGAAATCGACCGCGCTGCGCGGCCACTTGCCGTTGTTCGAGAACATCCTGTTGTGCGCCGCCGATGTGAACAACCTTGGACATGAAGAATGGGTTGACCGTTTGCAGGTCCGCAATCGGCTCTATGTGGCGATCAACGAAAGTGACAACGCGCTGCGGGCCTCTCGGATGAAAGGGGGGGGACGAACAGCTCGCACGTTTGGGCCATTGGACCAGTAACCTCAAAGCGCAGGAAGCCGTGTATGTGGACTTCACGGATGCCAAACACGTCGGGTCGGCACATGCCTACTTTGAAGGTGACTCGTTGAAGAATCCCAAGGTCAAGGCGTTCTTCAAGTCGGCGTTGCAAGGAGAGCGGGCAGAGCAAGAAGTCGGTCTGCCGTTTGATGCTTCGGCCAACCTCTTTCGCGTTCCGTAAGCCGTTCCTCGCTTGGGACAGGCTTGTCTGAACGCATCAAAGCTCGCGACGAACGGCTTCTTGCTTGAACAACACGAAGCCGGCCTTCAGGTAGTTGGGCAGCGCGGCGGGATGGTCGAGCGTGCAAGTGTGTAGCCAGAAGCGACGCGGCTGGTAGCTCCAGGCTTGATCGATGGTCCGTTGCAGAAACCATTTTCCAAGTCCGCGGCCGATGAACTCGCGGGTGAGGCCGAACTGGACCAACTCGATTTCGTCGGGCTGGCGGCGGTCGAGTTCCGCGAATCCAGCGGGGACGCCCGCGACTTGCAACACATGCAGTTCATTGAGCGGATGCTGGATGACGGCGGCCAGTTCCGCGTCTGAAAGTTTGCGGCGGCTGAGCCAGTGAAACTCGCGGCCGACGGCGTTGTACAAGCCACGGTAGTCGTCCACGGTTGGAGCTTGGATGTGCAAAACATTCAGCCCGTCGCACGGAGCCGGAATTGTTCGGTGCGACGGGCTGAGCATCTCCAAGTAGTACACGGTGACGTCAACGATCTCCAAGTGTGATCTCCCTGAGGCCGTTCGAGGTCCAAGACTATTTTGCCGAAAAACGCTCGCGCAGTGATTTCAGTGCGCCCGCGTTGGTTTCGCTTTCAAACGGATTCGCGTCCGGCGCTGGCGGCGCACCTCCACCACCAAACCCTCCTCCACCGCCGCCTCCGCCTCCACCGCCGCCTCGGCGGAAGGGCAAGCCGATTGCGTCTTGTTTCGCTTTCTGCGCGTCATCGAACAGAGCCAGCAGGTCGTTGTATTTTTTTTCCGCTTCGTCGTCGGTCAGTGTCTTGAGTTCGGCGAACTCGTCGAGTTGCTTGGCGAGTGCCTGGCGTTGTTCATCGGCCAACGTGACAGCGATGTCGCCGGTGAGCAATTCCAGCTTGCGGACCAACGTGGTGAGTTGCTGCTTGAATCGTGGGCCTTGACCGCCGCCACCACCACCCATCATGCCCATCATTCCGCCCATACCCCCACCCATTCCACCGCCGGATCCACCGCCCATTCCGCCGCCGGGTCCGCCAGCAGCGGATGCACCGCCGCCTCCGCCACCCATCATCGGCGATCCCGACGCTGTACTGGCTGTGGCTTCTTCTGGGGGAGCCTCCTTCACTTGATACCCCAACGCATAGGTGCCGGCCATCGCGCCAGCGGCACCCAGCAAAATGCCGACGAGACCGGAGATCAGCCAGACGGTTGCGTCCCGCTTCGTCTTTTGCTGCCGAGTGACCCAGACCAAGACAAAGACTGTCAGTAAACCGAGCGTCAAGACATAGGAACTCGTTGCTTCAATGCCAGCCATGAGCGTCTCCCTTTCAACACAGGAGAAATGAAAACTCGTTGGCCACAACGGAAGTCGAAACCCGGCCAACCAGACTGGTGCCAGTGTATCTGGCGTTGGTCGGAGAGACAGGCATCACGAGGCGGGTTCTTGCTGGAGCATTCTGGGAGCCAAGATCGCCTCGTCCGTGTGATCCTCGTTGACGAATGTCTTGGTTTCCGCGGACAGCGACGGAGTCGCGGCAACGGCGGGCCGCGTCTGAATGAGACGGAAAAGGGCCGCCTTCAATTCCATTGCCAAGCTGAATGAAACCGGCACCAGGAACAACGTCAAGACCGTCGAAGCGATCAATCCGCCCAGAGTCACGCTGCCGAGACCGCGGTAGAGTTCGCTGCCGGCTCCAGGGGAGATGACGAGCGGCAGTAGGCCAAACAGGCCGATCAAAGCGGTCATGAAGATCGGACGAATGCGCGTTCTCACGCTTTCCAGAATCGCGGCGTGCGGGGCCATGCCATCCTCGCGAATGTGAACGAGGGCTTGCTCGACGATCAAGATTGGATTGTTGACGACCGTGCCGACCAGAATGATGAAGCCGACCATCGTCAGCATGTCGAGCGGCTGAACGTGTCCCGCCGGCCGCAAAATGACGTTGAGGAGTTCGAGTCCAACGAAGCCACCCACCGCTCCCAGCGGCACACTGAGCATGACGATGAACGGGTACAACCACGACTCAAACAGCGCGGCCATCACCAGGTAAGTGAGGAGAATCGCCAGCAGCAAATTCCAACGAATCGCCAGCCAAGTCGTCCGTAGCTTGTCGGCGGTACCGGACAAGTTGACTTGATACAGTCCGCGAAAATCCGGATCGTGTTCCAGTGGCGTGACGACTTCATTTTGAATTTTGAGCATTGCGTCTTCGAGAGCCATCTCCGCCGGCGGACTGACTTGGATCGTGATGGCTCGCTGTCGTTCGCGGCGGTTAATTTGTTCGGGGCCGCTGGAGAGCGTCAGATCCGCGACCGCGCCCAGCGAGATCACTCGGCCGGTTCGCGTGGAGATCGGAAGACTTTCCAAATCCTGGGTGCGTTGCGCCGTCTCTTCGCGGCCGACGATCGACAGGTCGATCTTGTCGCCGCCGATGAAAAAGTCGGTCGCATAGGCTCCATCGACCAGAGCATCGACGGCGTAGCCAATCTCGTCGGCGGAGAGGCCAAGTTCCGCGGCTTGTTCCCAGCGAGGTTTGGCGTGGACTTCGGGACTACTGAGATCCAGGCTGGGGATCGGCAAGACTTGAGCCTTGGGGATGAGTTGGCTGACTTGTCCCATGATTCGGCCGCCGAAGCCGACCAATTGCTTGATGTCCGGGCCGGTGATCTCGACGTCGATGGAGCGGCCGGAAGTGAGACCGCGCTCGAAGAGGCTCGACTGCTTCACGATGGCAAACGTGCCGGGGATGCCGGTCACGATTTCTTGCACGAGTTTCACCAGCCGATGCCCTTGCAACGGATCGACGGCCCGCACTCCCATGAACAACTGCCGTCCGCGAACCACATAAAAGAAGTCTGAGATCATCGGGTGCGGCAGGTCTTTGTTCTGCGGATCATCGAGGTCGATGTCCCAATACCGCCGAGCGGATTCTTCGACGCGATGCCCCAACGTTTCCATGTGCTCCAGGTTGTAACCGGGCGGCGGCACGAGGATACCAATCACGAGGTTGCGATTCCCGTTGGGCAGGTATTCCACCTTTGGCATCAGCAGGTAGCTGACATAGAGCGGCACTCCGACAAGCACCACCATCGCGATCAACCGCACCGGCACGCTGCGCAACATCTTGGCATTGAGTCCCACAACTGCGCGGACGAATGCGTCGCCAAATCTGTCAAGCAACGGCAACAGTCCGAATGCGGATCTCCAAAGGCGAGCGGAGCGTGTTAACCCTCCGAGGAATGAGAGTGAACCCGACTCACTCGGAGGATTGACGTCCTCAGCTCGCCGATTCGTTCGCCCTCCGATCAGCCGGCTGGCGGCCGTCGGAATCAAGACCAACGCCACGAGCAGCGACAACAACAGCGAGCAACTGACCGCCAACGCCAAGTCGCGGAACAATTGGCCGACTTGGTCTTGCACGAACAACACTGGCAAGAACACCGCCAAGTTGGCCAGCGTCGAGGCGACGATCGCTCCCCAAACTTCCTTGGTCCCTTTGACGGTTGCCAGCAAGACATTTTCGCCTTCGCGGTGATGCCGAAAGATGCTCTCCATCACGACGATGAAGTTGTCGACCAACATGCCCACGGCGAACGAGATGCCCGCCAACGTCAGCACGTTGAGCGTGCGGCCCAGGATTCCCAGCATCAAGAACATGCCGATGACGCTGGTCGCGATTGCCAGCAACACCACCAGCGACGAACGCAAGCTGCGCAAAAAAACGAGCAGGACGACCAGCGTCAGCATGGCTCCTTGCAGGATGTCGTCGTTGACGACGTTAACAGCCGAGTGAATGTATTCCGTCTCGTCGTAGACCTGCGTCAATTCGAGACCGCGTTGCATGAGCACCGATTCGTTGAGTTTTCTGACCGTGCTGCGCAGTCCCTCCATGACTTGCAGCACGTTGCTACCCGTCTCTCGTTGAGCGTTGATTGCAATGACCGACGTGCCGTAACGATGAACGAGCCCGTCCGGTTTTTTGTAGCCGAGACGGACATGAGCCACGTCACGAATGTAAACCGGATTGCCGTCGCGGCTGGCGATGATCATGTTGGCGACTTGCTGTTCGGTCTTGAATTGGCCGAGCGTCCGAATGACGTACCGCCGCTTGCCTTCCCAGAAGTCGCCTCCGGAAGTGTCTTTGTTTTGTTTGCGCAGCGCCTCGCGCACGTCACCGATCGTGAGTTGCCGAGCGGCGAGCAAGTGCGGATCGACAACGACCTGCAATTCCTCTTCACGCCCGCCCATCACATTGGCATTGGACACGCCATCCACACGTTCGAGGCGAGTTTCGATGAAGTCTCGGCAGAACCGCCGCAACTTCGTGACGTCCATGTCGGGCGGCAACAGGTCGCTGACTTCCGGATGATTCCTCGCCAGCTCACGCATGCGAAAGATCGCTAAGCCGGGATTGTGGGCATGTTTCACCCGTTCGAGTTCCGCCTTGAGATCGGGATGCCGAATGCTGGCTTCGTCGAGTTTTCCCGATGACGGTTTTTGCGGCGTGAGGATGAACCACGCGATGAACCGGTCGGAGATGTTTGACGTGGCGACGACCGGCTGGTCGGCGTTGATCGGATACTCGCGGACTTGTTGCAGCCGCGTGCTGACGTTCAGCAATGCATCGCCGGTCGGTGTGCCGACGGCGAACTCCAGCGTGATCTGTCCGCGTGAATCCATGCTTTCGGAGGACATCTTCTGCAAGCCTTCGACGCTTTGCAGTTGCTCTTCTTGCGCCTGGATGATTTCACTCTCGACCTCCTGCGGACTTGCCCCCGGCCACATGGTCGTGACGGTGATCGTCGGCACTTCGACTTCCGGCGTGAGCTGCATCGGCATTTTGTAGAGCGCAATCGTGCCGAACAACGCGACCAAGATCACGCCGACGGACACCTTCACGGGATTGCGAACAAACCACTCGATCAAGTGCATGGCACGAAAACCCCAATTACCAAAAACCAATGTCCAATGAATGTCTAAGTCCCAAGGTCCAAATCCGAAACGTCACTGGGCAAATTCAATCCCCTTGGCAACCGCGAATGATGGCGCTGAAGATCAATAAGAGCTCGTGGCCTTCCTGCCAAAGTGGTCGAGCGGCGTCTCTAAGTTGCGGCTCGGCACGGACAATCATCCGCAACCAGTGTTTGGTTTCCTTTGATTCACGCTGGCAAATTCGGATGCGGTGTTTGAAATCTTTCTTCGAACTGGCATTGTCGGCTTCGCCGTAGTTCGCACCGACGCTTGTCGCGGCCCTTACCAACTGACTAATCAACGGCGACGTGATCAAATTCACCGAAACCGTCTTCGCGAAGTCAATGACCGACTCGCCAAACAGTGACGTTCGTTCCTCAAGGTCGTAACGCGGAGTACTCATAGAAGATCAAGGTTGCCCCGAAATACCGCCTTTTGGATTTGGACATTGGACATTCATTGGACATTGGTTTTTGGTAATTGGGATTTCAGAGCTGCTAGCGGCGGTTTGATCTTCGCCGCCTCCGTGACCACTTCCGCGCCAACTCGGAGTCGCTCGTTGCCTTCGACGACGACACTCTCTTTCGCTTTCAAGTCGCCGCGGACTTCGATCCAGGAATCGACCGCGATGCCAAGCTGTACGGACACCGATCGCACCGTGATCTTGTTTTCCTCATCGGTCGTGACGACGAAAACTACCGGCTGCTGGCCGCCGAGGACGAGCGAGTCTTTCGGTACGAGCAGCACATTTCTCTTCTGATCAACCGGCAGCTCGACTTTCGCGAACATCCCCGGCTTGAGCAGCGGCGTCTCGTCGGATTGCCACGAATTCTTCAATTCGATGCGAACGGGGAAAGTCCGTGATTTGACGTCACCCTTTGGGACGATGGCGATCACGGTGCCGACAAATGTTTGAGATGGCAAGGCCTCAATGTCGATGCGAGCCGAAGCGCCGATCGTCAACCGGGGGATATACGACTCTTGCACGTTGACGCGGACTTCGATCGGATCAACTTCAACCACTTCCGCGACTAGCTTCCCCGATTCGATCCATTGTCCTTCCTCGGTGTGCTCTGCGACGACGTAGCCAGCGAAGGGGGATTTGATCGTGTGCTTCTCCAAAATGTCGAGCAGCCGATCGACCTCCGCTTCGGCCGCCTCGACTCGCGTTTCGGCTTGTGCGATTCGTTCCGGGCGAGGCCCGGCAATGACCAAGTCGTTCGCCGCCTTCGCGGCGAGGTGCATGGCGGTGGCTGTTTCTGACACGGCCGCCACCTCGTCGATTTCTTCTCGAGTGGCAGCGTTGCGTTCGATCAGTCCCTTGACTCGCGCGAGTTTGGTCAGTGCCAGCTTCATCGCGGCGTGGGCCGCCTGCATGCGAGCTTCCGATTCGCGGCGCTCTTCGACGCGCGCACCGTTTTTCAGTTCGAGCAACTCGTGTTTCCGCAGTTCATGCTCCGCCTTGGCGGCGGCAATTTGAAGATCGAGGTTTCGCGTCAGCAGCCTTGCCAACGGTTGTCCCTTGGTGACTCGATCGCCTTCGTTGACCAGAAACTCGGTGACGCGTCCGGAGACCGCGCTGCCGATGGAACTCTGCCGACGAGGCTCAACCGTGCCGACAAAGGATCGGCCGGATGAAAGATCGCGTTCGACGACCTCTGCGACCGTGACTTTGGCTGGTCCCGCTTGCGCGAAGGTCGAAACGGTCCACAACATTGAGGCGGTCAAAATGCAACTGGCAGCCGAGAATCGGATCCAAAAAGAGTGCATTTTCGAATTCCAATCGGGGTGGGTGAGCCAGGATTGCGGGGCAGGCAAGCGTTGAATTCGCGGGGACGGGCAGTGTATCGCGGCCCACGGACACAACGACAGGCAAAGCCTGGCTTGCGAGCGGAAAAAGTGGACTCTCGTGAACGACAGGCGCACTCCCATCGACCGCTAGTCCCAACGCGGCCTCGAATGAGAAGTTTTCGGCGTGCGGCAGGGCGTAAGCCCTCCGAGTGATTCCAATTGTTTTGACTCGGAGGGCTGACGCCCTGTCGCTCGCGGAATCTCTCATGGCACTTCGCGCGAGGTATCGCACTTCAGCGCGGATGATTCGGAATCGCGCGAAAGCGTTTGACGATCCCCTCGACGGCATCGACGACGAGCTGCACGTCTTCGTCGGTCATGCGGCTGTAGATCGGAAGTGAGATCTCGCGAGCATATTCTTGCGTCGCGACCGGACAGCTTTCCGGTTGATAGCCAAGCGCGGCATAGGTCGCCTGCATGTGCAATGGCGGCGGCATGACCGTCGCTCCAATGCCGCGAGCACGAAGTTCCGTCAGAAACTGATTGCGCGAGCAACGGAGTCGCTGAAGATTCAACCGCAATAGGTACAGATGCCAAGCATGCTGTGAATCGGAGCGGTCGGCCGGACACTGCAGATCGACGCTGCGGCTGAACGAGACGTTGTAAGTGACCGCAATCTCGCGGCGGCGTTGCCACATCACGGTGGCCTTGCGAAGTTGCGCCAAGCCAACCGCCGCAGTGAGGTCGCACATCGACGCTTGATAGCCGTCGGACGACAGCGCCAACAGTTGAGCTTCATCGAATGCTGCCGACTTTGAGGCACCGCGGCCGCGCCGCAGACGTCCGCTGCCGGAGATTGAACTCACCCCTTCGCCCGCCGATCGTGCAGACATGATCGTGGCGGTGTCGATTGGCGAATCGTCGAGTTCGTCGTCCAATGACGGCGGCATCATTTCCCAAGGGCTCATCACCAGCAATCGGCAACGATCGGCCAAGCGGGCGTCGTTCGTGCAGATGAAGCCCCCTTCGCCTAGCGAAAGCGCTTTCTGGGCAAAGAAGGTGAAGCAACTCACATCACCCAGCGCTCCGACTTTGTGATGCCGATAGGTTGCAGGCAGAGCTTGTCCGGCGTCCTCGATGACCAACAGTCGGTGTCGTCGAGCGATGGCCAGCAAGTCATCCATCTCAGCCGGCAATCCCGCGACGTGAGAGATCATTACCGCTCGAGTGTGTTCGTTGATCGCGGAGGCCAGCAATTCGGGGCTGAGGTGCAGTCCCCGTTCGGTGACATCAACAAACCGTGCGACGGCTCCCGCTGCCCGCACTAATTCGGCGGCTGCGACCGGAGCGAACGGACTCATGATGACTTCATCGCCGGGTTGCAGATTGACTGCTTGCAGTGTCAATCGAAACGCGGTCGTGCCGTTGTTGACCGCGATGGCGTGCTTCGCCCCCACGAACTTCGAGAATTCCTGCTCGAACTGCCGCGTCTTCGGTCCGGCCGAGAGCCAACCAGACCGCAGCGTTTCGGTCAACTCGGACAATTCCGACTCATCCAGGTCCGGGGCGCTGAACGGCAAGAACCGATCCGTGCGCACGACCGGCCGTAGTCGCGACTCACGCGACGCGGAACCAGCCGGGGCGTTCGACTCCGAAGAGCCAGCCTGGGAGGAGAGGGCGGGGGGCATTCCAAAATCCTTACGGTGTCCGATCAACGTCAGACGTCTCACCGAGAGGCTTGGGGATCCCTCGATGCGTGAGGGACTGAGCTACGGCAAACCGCATTCCGTCGCCTTGAACGTCACTCAACACATGGCTTGTCGCCTGCTGGTGACGCCGATTGATCCAGTCACGCCGATTCCCCGTCGTTATTACCGACCGTTATTGGATCTCTTCTCCAACCGACGATTCAAACGCGGGCTTGGCCAGATTTTTCCCAGCGAGAGATGTCAACGACGACAAGCGAAATGTTGACGTGTGTTGTTCAATGAACGAGACACTTCTGGTTCACGAGCGATGTCTGAGCGTGGACCGGAGTTTGATACCGCCCGCAGCCTCGAATGAGAAGTTTTTCGCGAGCGGCAGGTCGTCAGCCCTCCGAGCGATTCCATCTGATTTGACTCGGAGGGCTGACGCCCTGCCGCTCGCCGAATCTCTCATGACTCCCCGCCCGAGGTGAAAGTAAATCGAACTTGCGGAGGAGGACTGTCGTCACGGTCGAAACCGCGTCAGATCGATCACGGGAGTGTCGGGATACGACGGCATCGACCAAGTTTGCTCCGAGATCGAAGCTGGATTGACCTCGATATTTCCGATCAGCAGTGCCAGCTTAACGCCTGAGGCAGGCCATTGCAGGTCGATGCGATGCGGCAGTCGCACTCCACCTGGCTCAAGCTGATAATTGCTAAGCGTCGCGCGAGCAATCAACCGACCAGACGGTTCCCGCAATGAGTGCTCCAAAATCGCGCCGTGACCGGCATCGACCAGCATTGTTCGCTGAACACGCTGGCCTTGCGGAGTGACTTGGTTCGCGACAAAGAGGACTCGACGCGGTTGACTTCCCGGCTGCTCGTGCATCTGAAAATCCGATGCAGCGAATGGAACGACTCCGAGCGTCTCAATCAGCCAATCGGGCTGAAAAGGGATTGGTCCCATTGGACGGCCCTCCGCCATATCGTCGTAGGAGGCCGTCAAGATTCCGTGCGGTTCGCCACGTTTCATCCAAAACCAGAACCGCTCCGGATTCGAACCAAGATCCACTTCGTCCGTTGCCAACGAATGCACGATCAACCGCAATTTACGAGGACTTTCGACCGCCAGGCGTGCGTTGAGCGTTGGCATGCCAACTTTTCGAAAGTCGATTCTCACATCGGTCGATCGCCAAGCATATAACTTCGTGACGTTGTCATTGAGAACGTTGACGATGTCTTCGGACGTCGCGTCTGGAGCGAGAACACAGGGTTCAGGAGCGGCTCGCCGACTGCACGCCATCCAATGCCGCATTGATGAACAACCCGCCAATGCCAAACAGCACATTGCCGTCACCAACCAGCAGACGCTCAGCGACAGCGCCGAGAAGGGTGCCCGTCTGGTGATGAACAAAACCGGTCGGTCGGGGTTTGTCACGTCAATACTCTCGTCCTTGAGGCGTCTCGTGGATCACTGGGTTGGCTTGTCGTTGAACAGGTGCCAAATACGGCGTTTTGCAACTCTTGAACTTCCGAGTCATCCAATTGCTGGCCGGGAATCAGAAACGTCCCTTCGCCTCGTGTGCCAGTCACTTCGAGAAATTCCTGCTCATCGACGGTCTTCGTTCCGTCGAGCCGCAAACGCCGCCGTTGAAGCAACAACAATGCGAGCACATATCGAAACTTGTCCTGCGATGGACTCGCCTCTTCATTGAGTTGCTCAAACTGTCGCATCAAGTCATCGACGTCCAGCGACTTCTTCGCACTGGTGGTTGAATCGGGAACTTCGCAGCGCCAGTGAGCAACCAGTCCTGATGGCGGCGGCGGTGTCCAGCCAGCTTCGGAATAGTCGAGACGCACCAACTCGCCAGCTCTCTCGATCAGGACGGAGTGGCACAGACTTCCAGGCACGAGTTCCTTGCCAGTCCCGGTGCAAGTGCGGCTGACAGATTTGACGTTGTAATCTTGCACGCCCCCTTCCTCCCTGAAAAGGCGGCGGAATCTAGTCCTCAATGAATGCTGCCACAAGACGAATTCAGGCGTGACGATGACGCCGCTTCGCAAGGCATTTTCGACAGACTCGACGCCAACCGATTCGTCGGAATGCGTCATCGGCTGTCCTCGCCGGAACACAACGGCGAACCCGCGTTCCAGGAGAGGTTCCCCTGCGTCACACACTCGCGCCGACTCACCTGACTAGCGGAGCTTTGGTGGCACGATTCGCATGATCCGAAGCGGTCAAGTTGAATCTCCAAAACAAGCGCAGTTTGCCTATCTTCAGGCATTTGGTGATGCCATCGGCTGTCTTTTGCCGTCAAAGTCGCCTGCAAATTGACTACCCGCCAAGAGTGATGCGACTAGACGCAAAATTGACGTAAGTCTTTTGCAATTTGCAGACTTGAGAAGTTCAAGGGGCCGTTTCGACGTTGCCGATTCAGAGCACTAGACCTGCCATCTCCGATTGTGAGGCGTCTACCTGCAAACGCCTCTGCGTGGCCCCGTAATTTCGGAGCTGGCAAGGACTCTGAGTCTGTGGTGCGTTTTGAATTTTGTCACCACGGCCCGGCCGGTGGGAATATGGATCCGCTGAGAAGATCGCGACGCGCGTCGCGGGCGGTTTCCTGCTTCTCCTCGGTGTCCGAAAAACCGCCTGTTCGCCCCCCTGGCACCATCGGCGGTCCGTGTCTGACATTAGTCCCAAGGGAAGGAGACGCTGCGTTATGAACTGGATCAAGACTTTGACCGCCGTGGTCGCAACTCTGGGGTTGGGTGGGGTGGCGCAAGCCGGCCTGTTCGACTCTTGCTGTGGAACAGCGAAATCAAGCTGCTGCACATCGACCTGTCAGCCCTCGTGCTGCAAACCAACGATCGCTCGGCCATGTTGCCCGACGGTCCACACGTATCAACGTGCTTGCTCGACGTTGACGAATCCCTGCTGCAAGCCCAGCTGCTGCGGCCACGATGCGTCAGGTTGCTGCAAGAAGGGGTGCGATCCGAACTGTGCTGCTCCAGGCGCTGCCTGTGGCACCAACGGATGTGCTCCGAAGTGCGCTCCGGCGTGCGCTGCTCCTGCGGCGTGTGCTCCAGCGTGTGCGGCCCCGGCCGCTGCCTGTGCCAACAACTGTGCTCCGAACTGTGCCGCTCCTTGTGCTCCGAAGTGCGCTCCGGCCTGTGCTGCTCCCGCAGCCTGTGCTCCGGCCTGTGCGGCTCCGTGCGGTCCGAAGGCGTGCTGCGCTCCCGCAGCGTGTGGTCCTAGCTGTGCGGCTCCGGCAGCCAATGCCTGCTGCAAAAACGCCAATGCTTGCTGTGGCAAAGATGCCAATAGCTGCTGCGGCAACACCTGCTGCGAAGATCACTCGGCCGACATTGCGTGCCTGATCTACAAGTCTCAGACGTCTTGTTATGCCAAAGATCGCCGCAAAGCTCTTGATCGCTTGGGCGACAAGTATAGCTGCGTCTGCAATCCTGAGATCATGTCCGCGTTCATCTACGGTCTGAATGACTGCGACGAACGAGTTCGCTGGGAAGCGGCCGACGAGATTGGCGATCAGCTCCGCAAGAATCCTTGCTGCTGCTCGTGCGAAATCGTCACCGCGTTGACGGCTGCCTTGGGCGATTGCGACCGTGGCGTTCGTCGTCAAGCGGAAGAGGGTCTGCGTGCTTGTGGCTATCAAGTGGTCGATGGCTGCTGTGGTGACAAAGGTTGCTGCAAAGCCGGTTGCGGTGCGACTGGCTGCGGAACGACTCCGGCTGCTGCTCCTGAGGCGGCTCCGGCTCCGGCCCCGGCTCCTCCGACCGAACCCAAGGCCTACTTCCCGTCCCGTTCGACGAGCCCGACGACGAAGAAGACCAACAAGCTCGGCAACCTGTTCGGACTGCGTAGTTAATCTGACGAGCCCGCTTCAAGGCAGGCTCAACTGACAACTCGGTTTTCACGACCCCCGGAGCAATCCGGGGGTCTTTTTATTTTCGATTTGAGATTTGCGATTTTCGATTTGAACTGCCAACGTCTCGCTGGAGTCGTGGCAATCGCAAATCAAAAATCGAAAATCCCATCATGGGCTATCGCAATCTCCAAGAATGTGTCGCCGACCTTGAACGGTCGAAGCAGTTGATTCGCATCGATGCCGAAGTCGATCCGCATTTGGAAATCGCCGAAATTCAGCGTCGCGTCTACCAGGCTGGTGGCCCGGCACTGCTTTTCACGCGACCGAAGGACTGCCGCTTCCCGTTGCTGGCAAATCTGTTTGGTACGATCGAGCGCACTCGATTTCTGTTTCGAGACACGCTCGACGCCGTGCGACGCTTGGTCGAGTTGAAGATCGACCCGATGTGCCTGACGCGGAATCCTTGGCGATATCGCTCAGCACCATTCACCGCGCTGCACATGCTGCCAAAGTTTGTCTCGCGCGGGCCAGTGCTCGCGAATGAGACCACGATCGATCAACTTCCGCAGATCGTCAACTGGCCGAAGGACGGCGGAGCGTTCATCACGCTGCCGCAAGTTTACACAGAAGATGCCGACCGGCCCGGCTGGCAGCACTCCAATCTTGGCATGTATCGCGTTCAGATTTCCGGCGGACGGTATCAGCCCAACCAAGAGATCGGTCTGCACTACCAGATTCATCGCAGCATTGGTGTCCATCACGCCACCGCAATTCGCCGAGGCGAACCATTCCGAGTCAACATTTTTGTGGGCGGTCCACCGGCGATGACACTCTCTGCGGTCATGCCGTTGCCGGAAGGAATGAGCGAGCTCACGTTCGCAGGTGCGATTGGCGGACGACGAGTGCGGATGATTCGTGGGACTGCGCTCGGCGCGGGTCTCCTGACCCCGCCGCTGGACGCGACCGTAGGTCTCCCAATTCAGGAACACGGCCGAGAACATGGAGACCTGCGGTCACGGATCACGGCGGGGGCAGGAGACCCGCGCCGAGCGCCGCTGTCCATCGCTGCCGAAGCCGACTTCTGCATCGTTGGGACGGTCGATCCGAGCGGCCTGAAACCAGAAGGTCCATTTGGAGATCATCTGGGCTACTACAGCCTGGCTCACGACTTCCCCGTGTTGCGGGTCGAAAAGGTCTTCCATCGGGACGGAGCCATCTGGCCATTCACCGTCGTTGGCCGGCCGCCTCAGGAGGACACGAGCTTCGGTGCCATCATCCACGAAATCACCGGCCCGATTATCCCGACGGTTATTGGCGGAGTGAAAGCGGTTCACGCCATCGACGCCGCTGGAGTCCATCCTTTGCTACTCGCGATCGGCAGCGAGCGTTATGTGCCGTATGCGTCGCCGCGTAAACCGCAAGAGTTATTGACGTGTGCCAATGCAATCCTCGGCCAAGGGCAGTTGTCGCTCGCGAAGTACCTTTTCATTGTCGCAGGCGAGGACAACCCACAACTCGACATTCACGACATCCCGGAATTCTTTCGCCACGTTCTGGAGCGAGTCGATTGGCGCACCGACCTGCATTTCCAAACGCAGACGACGATCGACACGCTTGACTACTCCGGCCAAGGATTCAACGCCGGCTCAAAGCTGGTCATCGCAGCGGCGGGTTCGTCGCGCCGCGAGTTGCCGAACATCGTCCCGTCCGACTTGTCATTGCCGAACGGCTTCCGCGACCCGTTTGTCGCAATGCCGGGCGTTCTCGTCATCGCCGCTCCACCGTTCGACACACGATTCGGAGCCAGCGATGGCGAGCAGGAACGATCGATCGGCCAGTTCCTGCGACACTTCGCCGCGAACTCGCCGATCAACGCCTTTCCGCTCATCACGCTCGTCGATGACAGCGAGTTCGCCGCGCGAACGATCAACAACTGGCTGTGGACGACATTTACTCGCTCGAACCCTGCCGCCGATATCACCGGTCTCGGCGCGTTCGTCCAACAAAAGCATTGGGGCTGCCGAGGCTCACTCATCATCGATGCCCGCAGCAAACCGCATCATGCCCCGCCGTTAACCGAAGAACCTGAGACCACTCGGCGAGTCGATGCACTATTCGCCAACAACGCTCCACTGCACGGCTTGTGGTGAAACCGTACCGCGACCATTAGGACTCTTCCGCGTCGCGAAACTATACCTCGCACGTTCAGATTGGGGACTTCTGAGCGGCAAGGCGCTAGCCGCCGGTCTCGGCCGAACTGATGGACCGGCGGCTAGCGCCGTACCGCTCAGAAACATCTCACCAATGGCCGTGCGAGGTATAAGCCAAAGGGCTCTGCCGAGCTTGAACCGCATCCCGTTTTGACTCCAGGCACAAGACGGTGATTCGTGAGAGCTTTATACTGCGGCCATTCGTGATGGTATCGCGATGAAGTTTTGATGGAGGGGCGAATGATTCTCCGGCTGCTCATTGTTCTGTGTGGACTGCTGTTGGCTCAACCCGTGATCGCCGACGATTGGCCCTCGTTGCCGGAGCAGAATGCTGCCGTCGAGATTCCGGCTCAGGAATGGCCGCTGCGGCCAGGTCCGCGCCGCGTCCGAGTGCTCGTACATTATCCCGGCGGCAAGCTGGCAAACGTCGGCGAGCGAACCGGTCTGATGCTGACGCTGCACAACTGGGGCGGCACCGATTGTGTCGGCACGGCGAGTCCGACCGTGCTGGCCGAGAAGCTCAACGTCGTCGCACTCTGCGTGAACTATTTGCAGAGCGGCCCGAAGGACTCGATCGAGGGTCCGGAGCCGTACGACTTCGGCTATCTGCAAGCTCTCGACGCTTTGCGAGCGTTGTGGTGGCTCGATCAGGGATTGCAGGGCAGGGGAGTGAAGTTCGCAAACGGTCGAGTATTCGCGACCGGCGGCTCCGGCGGAGGCAACGTGACGCTGATGTGCCACAAGCTCGCGCCACGCACGTTCGCGTGCGTCATTGACCTGTGCGGCATGAAGAAGTTGTCGGACGACATCGCGTTCAAAATGCCGGGTGGCAGCGACCTCGACGCTCGGTTCAGCCGCGATCCGGCGAGTCCGTATTTTTTGTCGCTGGATCATCAGGAACTGCGGTTTCTCGGAAATCCAGATCACCTGGCGACGACGAAGTCTCTCGGCTCGCGGACGAAGATCATCACTGTTCACGGTCGCGACGACACGACCTGCCCGTTTCCGGATGCCGTCGAGATGGCAGAGGGAATGCGTCGTGCAAAGCTCGACGTTGAGCCGCACTTCATCGGAAAGGATCGCATCGACGGCAGAGTTTTCACGTCCACCGGACATGCGCTCGGCAATCGTACGGAGATCGTCCTGCAACTCGGTGCGACGTTTCTTTCGCCGAGCGACGCCGACCGCCGCGAACGAACTGAATCGAGTGATTTTGAGCGACGCGAGACGATCCACTACCGCACCTCGAACGGCGCGTTCGAGATTGACTATTCCGCCGGCGTTCCATTGGGCCGCTTCGTCGCGAGTGAACCGCTGTCGGAATACCCGAATCATCAAGACCTGTCGTTCGTGCTCGACAGCAACGGTACGAAGCAGGGCATCAAATCGCCTGCCGATTGGGCCAGGCGTCGCAAGCACATCGTTCGTCACTTCCAACGAGTGACCGGCCCTCTGCCAAGTCCGCTCCGCCGCGTGCCACTGGACGTGAAGATTGTTGAGGACGTCAAAGTCGGATCGCTGACCCGTCGCAAGTTGAGTTTTCAATCCGATCCGTCCGACCGCGTGACCGCGTATTTGTTTCTCCCCGTGAGGCAGGCTTCCAGCTTGCCGACCAGCACAGAGGCAGGTGGGAAGCCGACCCCACGGCCTGCAGTGCTGTGTCTTCAGCAAACCACGAACGCCGGCAAGGATGAGCCGGCAGGCATTCGCGGCGATCCGGGTTTGAAGTACGCCCTCGAATTGGCTGAGCGCGGCTTCGTCACGCTGGCTCCTGACTATCCAAGCTTCGGCGAGCATGTTTATGACTTCGATTCGAAGCACGGCTACGTCAGCGGAACGATGAAGGCGATCTGGGACAACATCCGAGCCGTCGACCTACTGGAAACGCTGCCGGAAGTGGACGCGGAGCGCATCGGCTGCATCGGTCATTCGCTCGGCGGCCACAACGCGATTTTCACCGCCGTTTTTGAGCCGCGTCTGAAAGCGATCGTCTCCAGTTGCGGCTTTTCGTCGATGCAAAAAGATGATGTGCCGAGCTGGACCGGCCCGCGCTACATGCCGCTGATTGCCAGCGAGTTTAAGAACGATGCGAATCGCCTGCCGTTCGACTTCCACGAGTTGATCGGTGCGATCGCCCCACGTCCGTTGTTTGCCTCCGCCGCCACGAAGGACAGTGACTTCGATGTCTCCGGAGTCAAAGACGTGTTTGCCGCTGTGCGGCCGATCTACGAATTGAACGGCAAGGTGGACGACCTCGTCAGTCATTATCCGGAGGTGGGACACTCGTTCCCGGAAGACTCACGGAAGCGGGCTTACGATTTTCTGGAGCGGGCGCTACGAACACTTCGGTCAGCAGTTGATGGAAATTGAAGAACTGGAGTCTCTTGATCGAGAATGATTACAATTCCGTCCGCCTGACGGCACCGCAGGAAATCCTGGTTTGATTCCCTCAGGAGTCCCGCATGTTCAGTCTGCTGGGGTCGAGTGCTCGGTTGTGCGACGGGTACACACGCCGCGAGATGTTGCGGCTGGGTGGCTTGAGCGCATTCGGAGTTTCAATACCGCAGCTTCTTGCGGCGAAGCGGACTGTTGCTGCGGATGCACGGCCGAGTTTTGGTCGGGCCAAATCCTGCATCGTGTTGTGGATGACGGGCGGCCCGCCGCAGCATGAGACGTGGGATCCCAAACCGGACGCGCCGGCGGAGATTCGCGGGCCGTTCGGCTCCATCTCAACCAGCCTTCCGGGAATTCGTGTCGGCGAGCTGATGCCAAACACAGCCCGCATCCTCGACAAACTGTGTGTGCTGCGAGCGGTCCACACCGACAATCCGTCGCATCCCGGTAGCAGCTACGAAATGTTGACTGGTGTGCTGCACCCGCTCGGCAAGGGTCGCGATGACGTGGTCGATCGCCGCAGCGACTTTCCAACATTCAGTTCGATCGTCAAAGGCTTTCGGCAAGCTCCACCCGGTATTCCGGCGGCCGTCGTGATCCCTGAGCCGATCTTCAACGTTCCGTTTTATCCGGGTCAACATGGCGGTTTTTTGGGGAGCCGTTTTGATCCGTGGCGGCTAACCTGCGATCCCTCCGCAAGTGATTTCAAGATTCCAGAGTTGTCGTTGATGGACGGCGTTTCGGACGTACGTCTGTCCGCTCGCACCGACTTGCTGAATCTGGTTGATTCGCCCGAGGCTGGGTTGCGCGGCGATGCAACTTGGAAGACTTACCTGACTGACTCGCAGCAAGCGTTCGATTTGCTCGTAGGCCGCCGAGCACGCGAGGCACTTGACCTCAGCCGCGAACCACCAAAGGTGCGCGAGCGATATGGTCGGCACAAGTTTGGTCAGGGTTGTTTGCTCGCGCGGCGATTGGTCGAAGCGGGAGTGCCGCTGGTCCAAGTCAATTGGCATCGCGACAAAGACGACGACACGCCGATGTGGGACGCGCACTGGAAGTTGGAAGACAATCTCAAACGCAAGCTCATGCCACCGATGGATCAATCGTATCCGGTATTGCTCGATGATTTGGAGCAACGCGGTTTGCTCAGCGAAACGCTCGTGATCTGGATGGGTGAGTTCGGCCGCACTCCGAAGGTGGAGTACGTCGCTCCACATCCGACAATCGGCCGCAATCACTGGGGCAATGTCTTCTCGATCACGTTGGCCGGCGGGGGCGTGCGCGGCGGGCAAGTGCTCGGCTCCAGCGACAAGGATGGAGCTTACCCCAAAGACTTCGCCGTCGAACCGGGCGATCTGCTGGCGACGCTGTATCACTCGCTGGGAATCGACCCACAAAGCGAGATTCGTGATCCACTGAATCGCCCGCATCCAATCAGCCGTGGCCGGGTGCTGGAGCGGGTGTTTTGATTTGATAGGGGTAGGAACGACTGATTGAGTTCAGTCGCCCCTCCCTCCGAACCGGACGGGCGGGTTTCCCGCATCCGGCTCTCCGGTTGATGGTCTTACCTGCGAGAGGATTGAACGGCCAGAGCATGGGCGGTCGTCAGGTT
>SXGS01234739.1_pt1 | contig 32375 bp, 22 predicted proteins | sample 3174681 | NCBI WGS metagenome assembly SXGS01 (sample SAMN11356861, study PRJNA531348) | freshwater metagenome | isolation source: freshwater sample F1-80 | place: China: Fuxian Lake, Yuxi | collected 2017-12-25 | reverse complement strand
GACGTGATAGCCCGCATGCACACTGGTCACTTCGTCACCGCCGGTTGCATATTGCTCGCCACGGAAGCGGTAGTGGCCGGTGGCCGCATCATGCTCCAGGCGCATCAACGCGCAGTGCCCGGGCTGACCTGCGGTCGAGGCCGGAACGCCCATGATGCGAAAGGTGCGCGCGCCGATGTTGCCCATGGTTCCGCACACGCCGCCGTCTTTCCACATCATCTGGATCGAGCCGTAGCTGAACGGAAACGGCTGCACGCGCCGCGCTGACTGCATGTCGAATTGCTGCGCGATGTCTCCGATGTACTCGCCGTAGGTCCTCATCTCGCCGCTCGCGAGGCTCTCCGTCCAGATATCCTCGCGCTCGCGGAGCGGCTGATCATCGGCAGCGAGCATCAGCAACACGGGCCAAGGTGCATTGAGCGGCGCCTTGGGCCATTTGTGAGCCGTGCGTCGAGCCTGCGCTTTCACATCGCGCTCGTTGCGCACAAACCAGGCCATGGATTCGGCTGCGGTCGGCGCCGGATCGCGCTCGGCAGGCATGCGCCCCTTGTTGCGGTACGCCGTGTGAAACAACTCGTGGGCTGCGGCAATCTTCTTGCGCAGTTCCGCATCTTGCACAGCTTCCGTGGAGTACCAGTGCACCGCGCGGTCCCCGCATTCGATGCGAACTTCCGGATGACCATGCGCAGCCATGTGGGCGTTGAACTCGTCTTGCAGCACAGGCGATGCAATCACATCGCACGCCAACGGCGCGCGTTGGATCTGCTTCCTGACAGCCACCGCCTTGCCGCGCGGTTTCGCGACCCCTTTCTTGTCGTATTCCAGTGGCGGCAATTCGCTCACCGTGGCCTCGACCGTGACTGCTGCATGCTGTTCGAGGAAGTTGAGAATATGGTCATCACGGTCGAGTGTGCGGTTGGTTGCTCTGGTGTCGATCGCGACCCGCGGATCGCCCGGGACTCGGAGCTCCATGCGCTTTCGTGCCGTGATGTCTGGCAACACTGCGTCCGCCTGCGCGGCTTCGTAGTCGCCATCATTCCAACCCCCTGCCCGCTTCCGTGGCGCTCGGAACGATGCGTCGATCGCGAAGGCCAACGCAAGTTGGGGAAACTCCCGGCGCACCGTGTCCACACCGAGGTCGAGTTCCAACGAGCGCAGTTGAAGCAGGACCGGCAACGGGTCGCGCCTGCAGCCGTAGACCGAGGCCTGCCGCACGGGATCTGCGTCGATCCAATGGAGGAAATCCGCCGGCAGCCCCAAACCGCGCTCAGTGCAGCGCGCAAGCGTTTGATGCCGCGCCTTGGCAATGAACTCGGCTGTCAGCTCGGTCCAGTTCGTCGCCTTCCTGTTCACAACAGAGTTGGCCGCTGTCGCTGACGCTGCCCCCGGTGTCTGGCCAGGCACTCCCGCAGCAACCAAAGCAACCACCATGAGCATGGCGCTGCGAATCGGCGCAGTGTTCTTCTTCATGATTCGGATCCTAACGGTCCCCACTGCTTTCGTTGAGCATGTGCGTTCTTGCCCCTTCATAGTAGAACCTCAGTGGAGCGCCGCACAGCCATGCAAACCGCCAGCACCAGTCCCGACGTTCCGTCAGCGATCCATATCGCACCCTGGGTCGAGAAGCTGCTCAAGCATCCCTTGTACGGCGAACTCAGCGATGAGTTCAGCCTGCGCATTTTCATGCGCGCTCACGTCTTCGCCGTCTGGGATTTCCAGTCCCTGCTCAAGGCCCTGCAGCGCAACGTGACTTGCGTGGAGGTGCCGTGGTTTCCCACTGCGGACCCGCTGGCTCGCCGCTTCGTCAATGAAATCGTCCTCGATGAGGAAAGTGACGAGACGCCGGAAGGATCGTACTTGTCTCATTTTGAGCTGTACCTGCAAGCCATGCAGGCTTGCGGAGCAGACACAACGGCACCGATCCGTGGCTTCCTGAGCGACTTGCGCGAAGGTCACCCTCTCGTGGAAGCGTTGGCACGTCCAGAAGTTCCCCGCGGAGTCGCGCCCTTCGTCAGTGCCACGCTGGCAGTCGCCACTTCGGGAAAGGCCCACTGTATTGCCGCGGCCTTCGCCTACGGGCGCGAGGAAGTCATCCCGGGGATGTTCCTGCGCGTCGTGGATGGACTGGCCGCCATGGCTCCACAGCGCTGGGCCACTTTCCGGTATTACCTGCAGCGGCACATCGGCACGGACGCCGATCGTCACGCACCGCAGGCCAAGGCTCTTGTGGCGCGCCTGTGCGGCACTGATGCCACGCTCTGGGCGGAGGCAGAGGCTGCCGCACGCAGCGGATTGGAAGCGCGGCTTCAGCTCTGGAATGCCATCCTCGAGACCTTGCATGCAGAGCGTCTCGCTGATCGCGCTGCACCACTCTGTGCCGAAACTCCGTGATGCGACATGGCATCTGACAACGCTGCCGTCCCACACGGCGCACAGCACCAATAATCGCCATAAGGAACCCCGCTTCATGACCCGCATCGCGATTCTCTTGAGAGGCGTCAACGTCGGAGGGAAGCACAAGCTGCCCATGGCAGAACTGAAGCAGTGCTGTGAGATGCTCGGGATCCTCGACTGCACAACGCATCTGAATAGCGGCAACGCGGTAGGCAGCCTCGCGGCGGCGAAGGTGGATGGGTTTGCGGCCTCGCTGGCACGCGCACTCGAAAAGCGCTGCGGCTTCGGGGTGCCGGTGGTTGTCCGCACGGCGTCAGCACTGAAGCGCACCATCGCGGCGAACCCGTTCCTTGCGGAGAACGCAGCGCCGGCCTCGCTGCATGTCGCGTTTCTCGATGCGAAGCCGGCGACAGCGAAGGTGCGCGCCCTCGACCCCGCACGCTCCCCCGGCGATCGCTTCATCCTGCAAGGCAGCGAGGTATTTCTGCACCTTCCGCATGGTGTCGCGCGCACGAAACTCACCAACGCCTGGATGGACTCCTCCCTCGGCGTGACCTCCACCCAGCGCAACTGGGCCACCGTCCTCGCCCTCGCAGAACTTCTCGACGCGAGCGACTGACTCCGCACGCTCCGTCGCTTGATCTCGCGCGATTGTTGCCTAGAGTCGCCGCATGAAACTCAGCATCACCTACTGCGTGCAGTGAAATTTCCTGCCACAAGCGGCCGGTCTGGCCGCTGAACTCAAGGCAAGTCTCGGGCTGGAAGCAGAGATCATCCAGGGCAAGGGCGGCATCTACTCCGTCGTGCTTGACGGCAAGGAGATCTTCAACAAGAAGGAGATCGGCCGCTATCCCATCCTTGGAGAGGTGACCGGCATCATCAAAGGCATGCACCCGGAGCTCTGAATGCCGCGCGCGAAGCTTGGCTGAAGCGGCGCACGTTCTTCGCCGCTGCGCGACGCCCGCGGCGCCTCAGGCCGGTTTCAAGCTCACCAGTGCGTGGACTGAGATCGCTTCACCGCGGCCGAGTGCGTCGACCCCCTCATGCGTTCGAGCCTTGACCGCCACGCGGTCCAGCGGCAACGCGAGCAACTCCGCGAGTGCCGCCTTCATCTCCGCCTTCCACGGCCCGAGGCGCGGCTTCTCCGCGATGATGGTCACATCGGCCTGCGCGGGTGCATGGCCAAGCGAACGCAGTTCTTCCAGGGTTCTTGCAAGCAGCGCGCGGCTGTCGATCCCGCGCAACGCAGGATCGGTGTCCGGGAAGTGCTCTCCGATATCAGGCAAGCCCGCCGCACCGAGAAGTCCCTCGATGAGCGCATGCAGCACCGCGTCGCCATCGGAGTGGCCGAGGAGATGAACCTCCGCCGATACATCGATACCACCGAGCCGTAGCGGCCCGCCCGGCACCAGTCGGTGAATGTCGAAACCGAAGCCTGAACGCGGCGTTTCCATGATAGCCCTCGCCAGCCGGAGGTCATCCGCTGTCGTGATCTTGAAATTGAGTGCTGAGTCTTCCACCACATGCACGGCCACACCATAGTGACGCAGCAGCGCCGCTTCGTCGGTGAAATCGCGACCGTCACGTGCAGCCGCTGTCAGCGCGTCTCGCAGCAGGGCAGCACCCGCTCCTTGTGGCGTCGCAGCCAGGCGCATGCGTTTCCTGTCCGGCGTCGCGGCAATGCGACCGGCCGCATCGATTTCCTGCAAGGTGGCGGTCACCGGTTGCGCGAGCAGCGCGGCGTCGTGCTGCGCGAGAGCCTGCAGCAGCCTCTGGATGGCTGCCGTGCTCACCAGCGGGCGCGCTGCATCGTGAATGAGCAGCACATCCGCGTCCCCGGCAACCGCGACACCCGCTTGCACCGATTCCTGCCGGGTCGCGCCACCAGCCACCACACGCGAGAGGCCCACTTCTCGCAGCCAGCTTGCGAGGGGCTCCTCGGCCGTGGCTCTCAAATCGTCGCGGTGCAGAACGAGGACCTGCGCTGCGGGCAGAAGCGCTGCGGCCGCATGCGCACCGTGCCACCAGAGTGGTCTGCCGGCCAGCATGACAGTTCCCTTGCGCACGCTGGCCCTCAGGCGTGAGCCTTCCCCCGCAGCCACGTGCACGATCGCGAATCGTTGGGGGACATAGGGCTCGGGCTTCACGGCCTCACCATATCAGCGCCAAAGAGGCGTAGCGGATCCCGTTTTTGCGCTGCGTGTTTCCCGGCCTGACGCTGCAAAGCGCGATTGATGCGCTGTTTGCATTCGCGACAGTTTTCACAACTTCTCTGAATTTCCACCGACATCCACGACGAAGAAACGATCAGCTTTATCAGGTCGCCAGCCCGCCACCTGTGAAGCCCTGCCGGTGTTCGGTTCTCATCGCCAGTTGTGCGGCATGGGAGGTTGGCATGGTCAAGATGAAGAAGGCGGCGTGTGTGTGGTTGTTGTTTCCGGCCCTCGCCGCCGGGCTGAGTGCGCAAGTTCTTCTGGTAGACGGAGACCCGTCGGGTCCTGTCCAGGTCACACCTCAAGTGGCCGTGGGGATCGAGCTGTTCGCTCAGCCCGATGTCCCCTTCGCGCTCCTTGTGGCCATGGCCCCTGCCGCGACCGCGACTCCGTACGGCACCTTCGGGCTCGACTGGAACGCGAACGGATTCGTCGCCCTCAACGGATTCGACCCGCAACACCCGTTCCATGCTGAGAGCTGGCTCGATCAGAGCGGCTACTTCAATCTGACCACCGAGATCTTCTCGGAGGCGCATGTCCCCGCGGAGCAGATCCAGATCTGGGCACAGACAATCTCTCCGGACGTCACCGCACCCAACGGCTACATCCTCAGCAACGTGGTGCAAGTCAACGAGCACACGCCGCCCCCGCAGGTCATCTTGAATACGCCGAACATGGTTGCCCAAGGTGGCGTACTCACCATCACTGGCCAGCACTTCGCCTCGGCGCCCTACTTCAACATCGTCACCATCGGCAACTGCCTCTGCAACGTGCTCTCATCCTCGGGCTCGGTCATCGCGGTGGAAGTGCCTGTGACCTGCAACTCCGGTCCGGTCATGGTGTCCACGCCCTGGGGCAACTCGGGGAGCAATCCCAATGCCATCAACAGTTGGGTGGCCGTGCTCAACAGCGTGGTCTCCGAAGCACAAGCGCCGGTGGTCAGCTCTGGCTTTGCGACCGTGCAGGGCTACATCTTCACCGCGCAATCTCCAGACAGCTTCACCGTGCATGCCCAGCCCGGCCAGGAGATCTACGCCGAGTGCTACTCCTTCGACCCCAACACGGGCATGCTGACGGGCGGCTCCAACAGCGCGAATCAGTATTTCGATCCGGTGCTCGAGATCCGTCGCGGCGAACTCACCCTCTGCTTCGATGATGATTCCGGCCCGCTCACCAGTGCAGCCTTCGGCGTGCAATCCGGCATCAACAGCTTTGTCGCCGATATCGAGGCGGATTTCACGGTGCGTGTGCGCGCCGTGTTCACCATCTTCTCGGGGCACTACATCCTCAAGTACGGCGTCCGCGAACCTCTGAACATGCCCATGCGCGTTCATGGCGTGCATCCCAACATCGTGCGTGCTGGTGATCAGGTCACGGTTTGGTGTTCACACACCGTTCCCGGCCAGACTGCCGGACACCTGGTGCATGCCTTTGGTCAGGACATCGTGCCGGATGCCGTCGGGTATGGGTCCATGCAGTTCACCGTGCCTGCGGGCGCGCAAAGCGGCCCCGTCTCCGTCTCGACGCCCTCGGGCTCAAGCCAGATGGACATGGACCGCATGTGTGCCTACCTCACCGTCATTCAGAACCAGTTCACATTTGCGGTTGAGGGGCAGATCCCGGTGAGCACATCCAGCCTCACCTACTTCGGGACCATTTCGAACAGCTTCGACTACGACGTGTTCCGCATCGTGACCAAGGCGGGCCACGACTACCGTTTCGAGGTCTACGCCTACGACGGCCCCGAGACGCGAGTCATGACGAGCACCTGGGCCGTGCCCAACCCCTTGGACCCGGATCTCCGCGTGACGCCTGGTGGTTTCACCTCTCCCATTCTCGCCATGGACTCGGGCTCCGGCCCGGGGCTCAACGCGCAGATCGGCAACGCACTCTCGCCCTACTATCACGCGACTTCCGACACGACCATCGACCTCTGGCTGATGCCGTGGTTCATGGGTTCGTGGGGTGACTACATGTTGACCATCGTCGAGATTGCGCCTCCCACGCCTTGACGCACCCGCGCGCCGTATGATTCGCGCGTGCCCTTCCGCCAACTCGCAACACGCGATCCACTGATCGTCGCAGGCATCGACCCCGGCACGCACCTGCTGGGGTTCGGCGTTGTGGGGCGCAAGGGAAGCCTGATGATCGCCGTGGACCACGGCGCTCTGCGCGCTCCGAAGGATGCGGGCTTGTGCGAACGCATGAAGGTGCTCGCGCGCGGTTTGCGCGCGCTCTTCGCGCACCACAAACCGGATGTCATCGCCCTCGAAGAGGCCTTTGTCGCCAGAAACATCCAGTCCTCGCTCCGGCTCGGCGAAGCGCGCGGCATGGTGCTTTGCATCGCTGCAGAGTTGGACATCCCGGTGGTTGACTACCCCACCGCGCGCGTGAAGGTCGCCATCGCCGGACATGGTGGCGCCACCAAGCAACGTGTGCGGACCGCAGTGATGCGCGAGCTCCGGCTGCTGGAAGCCCCCGACCCTCTGGATGCCTCGGACGCTCTCGCACTGGCTCTCGCCCTCCTCCACGACCCGCGCATGAACCGGCGTCTCGCCGCCGCTTTGAGCGTGCGCCCCCGGGCGCGCAAGCGCTGACTGGAACCACGGCTTCTCCTCCCCTTGCAGTTGTTTGGCCGGCAGCCGTGCCGAATCCGGACGCATCCGGTCGATAGAGGAACCGGTACTCCACGCATGAAGACCCGCACGACAACACTCGCATTGATCGCTCTCCTCGCAGCAGCGTGCGAGCACACTCCGCGTCCTGAGGTAGCGGCAGAGGCGGAGGGCCCGAGTCAACTGCGTCCGGACGCGCGCGATGTCCCTGCGGCTGTGCAGGCCATCGAAGTCCTCATCAACCAGAACGGCGCGCTCATCGCCGACGAAATCGAGATCGAGTGTTCCTGCAACTACGTCTGGGATGTCGCGCTGAGTGGAGAAGACGTGGATAGGCTGCGCCCTGAAGGCAAGGGCCAGAGAAGCACGGCGCGCGGCAAGCCCCGCGGCAGTTTTCGCAATCTCGAACTCCGTGCCATCCGGAGCATCACCCTCAAGAGTTCCGGCTTCGATGTGGCGCCCTACATCCGCATTCATGCGCGAGGGAATGCCGCCTACGCCTCGAGCGCGGGCGTCACGCGGGCGACGGTGATCACCATCGACAACGCACACCTCCGCGTCTCCGAGCTCGCCAGCCCGCCGCAGCCCTGAGCTCTGGCGGCTAAGCTCCGCCCATGCGCGTCGTGCTGCAGAGGGTGAAGGAAGCCTCCGTCACAGTAGATGGCGAAATGGTCGCGCGTATCGGCCACGGAGTCCTCCTGCTCGCCGGCTTTCTGAAAGGCGATGATGCCTCCGTTGCCGATCTGCTCGCAAGAAAGATCGCGGCGCTGCGCATCTTCGAGGACGCGGAAGGACGCACCAATCGCGGATTCGAGGAAACCGGAGGAGAAGTCCTCGCCGTCTCGCAGTTCACTCTCGCTGCTGACACGAGCCGCGGGCGCAGGCCTTCTTTCGAGAACGCCCTCGAAGCAGACGCAGCCCGCGCACTCTTCGCTCATTTCGCGGCGGCCCTCGAAGCGCTACTCGGCAAGCCTGTCGCGCGCGGAGTCTTCGCGGCCTCCATGCAGGTTGCCCTCATCAATGATGGCCCGTTCACCCTGGTGCTTGAGCAGCTTCCCGCCGGAAAGTAGGTTGCCCGCATGAAGCGATTCCTCTCGGGAATCCAGCCCTCCGGGCTGCCCCACCTCGGCAACTGGTTCGGCGCCATGGCCATGCACCTCGAACTCGCGCGCGAGGGCGAGGCCTATTGGTTCATCGCCGATCTGCACGCCCTCACCACGGTGAAGGACGCGGCAAAGCTCCGCGAAATGACACGCGAGGTGGCGGTGAGTTACCTCGCCATGGGCCTCGACCCGGAACGCACCTGCTTCTGGCGTCAGAGCGATGTGCCGGAGGTAACCGAGGTGGCCTGGCTGCTCGGCACGGTGAGCGGCATGGGGCTTCTCGAACGCGGCCACTCCTACAAGGACAAGGTCGCGCAGGGTCTCACGCCGAGCGTCGGACTCTTCTATTACCCCGTGCTCATGGCCGCGGACATCATCTGTTTCGATGCGGATGAAGTGCCCGTCGGCAAGGACCAGATCCAGCACGTGGAGTTCGCACAGGACATGGCCGGCGCTTTCGATGCGGTCTACGGGCCCACGTTCAAACGCCCCGAGTGGCGGCTTTCGAAGACGCCCAAGGTCTCCGGGCTGGATGGCCAGAAGATGAGCAAGAGCTACGGCAATGCACTGTGGATCTTCGAAGAGGGCAAGGCGCTCACGAAGGGCATCGGTCGTCTGCCGACGGATTCGCGCGCGCCCTCCGAACCGAAGGACCCGGATGGCATGCTCATCTTCGAGTGGCTGAAGCTGCTCATTCCCGCAGATGAATACGAAGCGCTCGCAACCCGCGCACGCGAGGGCGGAGACAAAGGCCCGGGCTACGGAGAGTTGAAGAAGCGCATCGCTTGCGCGATGGACGAACTCTTCGGCGCAGGCCGCGAGGAGAGGAAGAAACTGCTCGCGCACCCGGAGCATGTGGAACGCGTGCTTGCCTCCGGTGCGGAGAGAGCGCGCAGCGCCGCGCGCGCCGTGCGCGATCGCGCTTACAAGGCCTGCGGGCTGCGCTGAAGCGCGTGCGTCAGCGCGTGGCGTCCACGAGCCGCGCCATCCACTTGCCGATCTGGTCGGCTTCGAGATGCACCGCGTCGCCTGCAGAGAGCTTCCCGAGAGTGGTCACCGCCAATGTGTGCGGTATGAGCGCCAGTTCCACTTCTGCAGCGCCAAGCGCCGCCAGCGTGAGCGACACACCTTCAACGGTGATGCTCCCCTTCGGAATGGTGAAGCGCAGCACGGAGGATGGAACATCGAGCGTCATGCGCACCTCACCCGCAAGGCGTTTCACTTCGCGCACCTTGCCGAGCCCGTCCACATGTCCGGAGACGAGATGCCCGCCGAGTCGGTCGCCGAGCTTCATCGAGCGCTCAAGATTCAGATCATCTCCGGCGCGAACCTCGGCGAAGCGCGTCAGCCGGAGTGTCTCGCCCATCATGAAGAAGGTGGCGCGAGTACCCTCGATGGCTTCCACCGTCAGGCAACAGCCGGCCACGGCGACGCTGTCGCCGGTTCGCACCCCCTCGGCAACGGCCCCGAGGTCAAGCTCCATGCGCACGCCTCCATGTTCCTCGCGGTGCTGGGTGACACGACCAAGTCCTTCGACGATGCCGGTGAACATGTCCCCAGTGTGCCCCGGGAGCTTTGCGGACCCAACCCCTTGGCGCTCGCGGGTTTGAAGTGTCTTCACGGTCAGCTCCGCTGCACGCCGGTGCATTCCTTGATCCAGCACCGCGCGCCTGTATCATCTTCCGCTCGCTAACCGTTGTCGCCGCAAGTCTTTCCGCACGCGGGGAGCATTCGGGGCACCGGTGGGCGGAATCAGGACCCGTTTGCGGATTGATGTTCTGTCCATCTTCCCCGGCCTCATCGAGGGCTTCCTCGGCGAGGGGATTGTAAGGATCGCCCGGGAGAAGGGGCTTCTGGACGTCGTGACCCACGACTTCCGGAACTTCGCGACTGATCAGCACCGCAGCGTCGACGACAAACCGTTCGGCGGCGGACCTGGCATGGTGCTGAAACCCGATCCGATCTGTGCATGTCTTGATGCACTCCTCGGTGACGCAAAGCCCCTGCCACGAATGCTGTTGATGTCGCCGGCCGGGAAACCACTCCGCCAGCAGCGCGTGCGTGAGTTCGCCAAGGACGAACGCATCGTGGTGCTTTGCGGGCGCTACGAAGGGATTGATGAGCGTGTGACGCTTCTCTGGCCCTTCGAGGAAATCTCCATCGGCGATTACGTGCTCAGTGGCGGTGAAGTTCCCGCCATGGTGCTGATCGAAGCGGTGGCGCGTCTTCTCCCTGGTGTTCTCGGACACGACCTCTCGGCCGTGCAGGACTCCTTCGAAGGCCCGCGCCTCGATCACCCGCACTGGACTCGCCCTGCGGATTTCCGGGGTATGCGCGTACCGGACGTGCTCCTTGGTGGCGATCACGCAAAGATCGCGGCCTTCAGGAGAGCGGAGGCACTCGCGAGGACCAAGGCTCGGCGCCCGGACCTTCTGGAAGGTCGCGACAAGCCGGAGTGATACAGACAACCTGAGTCGCCCGCACGGGTGACATGGACGCCCCGCGGGGCGGCGGAGTGAGAGCGATGAACAAGCATGATGATGTGGTGAATGCAGCGAAGCGCGCGAAGCCGCTGCCGGAATTCAACATTGGCGACAACGTGGATGTGCAAGTGCTCATCCGTGAAGGCGACAAGGAGCGCATCCAGATCTTCAACGGCACGGTGATCGCACGCCGTGGCAAGGTCGGCCCGTCCGCCACTTTCACGGTGCGTCGCATCGTGCAGGGTGAAGGCGTCGAGCGCATCTTCCCCATCAACTCGCCGAAGATCGTTGGCCTCGCGGTGAAGACCCGCGCCAGCGTGCGCCGCGCGAAGCTCTACTACCTCCGCGGACTCACAGGCAAAGCCGCGAAGCTCAAAGAAATCATCGGCTGACAGAACGACCACGGCACCGCGGCCGCATGATGTGCGCGCCCTGGCTCTGAGGAGGGTCCTCCCTTGTCCGACAAGCTTGCAACACGCTGGATCGTGGTCATCGCCATCATCGCCCTTGCTGGTTGGGCGACGTTTGCGAACTGGCCGCTGAACTACGGCATCGACCTTCGCGGCGGAACCACGTTGACATACAACGTGGATCCCCAGACCTTGCAGACTCTTGTCGGCAACGGCGGCGACCGCAAGAAGGCTGTTGACGAGACCATCGAGGTCATCTCGACGCGCATCGACACGCTCGGTGTGCGTGAGCTCACCGTGCGTCAGGAAGGCGATGATGGCATCGTCATCCAGTCGCCTGAACTCGCCCCCAGCGAGGTCGATGAAATCCGCCGCCGCATGGTGCAACTCGGTCAACTCGAGTTCCCCGTCGGCGTGGGCAAGCTGAACTCGAAGAAGTCGAGCTTTGATGTCCCCGGCAAGAGCCCGGGCGCCTTCGAGAACTACGCATTCAATGAAGACGACGCCGAGAAGCTGCGTCAGGCCGCGCTCACAGACGGCGCTGGCAAGGTTGCCGCTGCAAAGGCCGCGAATCAGCCGATTCCTGCGGGCACTTACCGCGACGGGATGCCCTTCGAGTTGAAGGCCACCGATGGCCGCAGCCTCGGCATCTGGTGGAAGCCGTGGACGCCTGGCGAAACTGCGCGCAAGCAGAACGGTGTCAGCGAAGCGGATGTGCGCGCGGCCATGAACGCTGCGTTGCGTGGCGACGAGTTCAAAAAGGAACTCATCAGCGGCGCGTGGGTCTACTATGACCCGAACTACTACGGCACCGGCCTCTCGGGTTTCTCGGGCAAGGACATCGTCAATCCCCAGCCCGGGAAGGACCAGTACGGCAAGCGCACGGTCGTGTATCAGATGCGCGACGAACGCCAGGGCGCGTTCGAGGAATACACGCAGAAGTACGTGGGCCAGCCCATGTGCCTCGTCTTGAATGACGAGCTGTGGAGTGCGCCGAACATCCAGGAGGCTCTGCGCGAAAGCGTGCAGATCCGCGGTGGAGGCACCGGCTTCAGCGAAGAAGAGCAATCCTTCCTCGTGAACTGTCTCCAGTCGGGAAGCTTGAAGCTCCGCCTCATCCCCGGACAGGAAGAACGCATCGCGGCCACCCTCGGCAGCGACGCTGTGGATCGCGGCTGGATGTCCATCATCCTCGGCGCGGTACTCGTGTTCGGCTTCACGCTGGTCTACTACCGACTCTCCGGCCTCATCGCCGTCATCACGCTCGTCCTGAACATCGCCCTCATTGTCGCCCTGCTCGCGCTCTTCCAGGCGACGCTGACTCTCCCCGGCATCGCCGGCATCGTTCTGACCATCGGCATGGCGGTCGACGCGAACATCCTCGTCTTCGAGCGCATTCGCGAAGAACAGGCGCGCGGCAAGGCGTTGCTCGCCGCCGTGGATGCCGGCTTCAACCGGGCCTTCGTGACCATCGTGGACTCCAATCTCACGACGGTCATCACGGCGGCCCTGCTCTACAAGTATGGCGTCGGCCCCATCAAGGGCTTTGCCGTCACCCTCATGACAGGCCTCGTGGCCTCGCTCTTCACCGCTGTGTTCGTGGCGAAGACCGTGTTCCTGACCATGCTCAGCAGTGGCAAGATTTCCAAGCTCAGCATGATGCAGTGGGTGCCCGAGAACATGGGCATCAAGTTCCTCTCCAAGGCACGCCTGTGCGTCACCTTGTCGATTCTCGCCGTCGTGCTCTCGGTCGTCGCCTTCGTCGCCAGCGGCGATGAGAAGTACGGCTTGGACTTCACCGGCGGTTACGTCGTGCGCATGAACTTCGAGACTCCGGTCGGCACTCAGGATGTTGCCGCCGCACTCGCAAGCCGGAAGTTCGAAGGCTCAGGCCTGCCCAAATACCCGCAGATCGAGCCCTCAGGCCTCTCGAACAGTGCGGATGCCTCAGGCGCTCGCTTCAAGAGCATGGAGGTGCGCATCCAGACCGCGACCCATGCAACCGCGGCCGACATGGAAAAGCGTGTCGCCTCTGACCTGGCGGCGGCCTTCGGCGAGGACTTCGCCTCCATCGGTGACGCGAGCCTTCAAGAGAACACCGGCCAATGGCGGATGAACCTCAGCCTCAAGCAGGGACTTTCCAAGGCCACCGCGGAATCGCGCCTCTACGACTACAAGGACGCACGCGGTGACAACCCCTATCAAGGCCTGTCTCTCCAGAGCCTCAGCGTCGAGACCAATGCCGTCGGCGATGAAGTCGCCAGGCAATGGGAACTCCAGGTCAACGAGAAGAGCCTGCTGAAACACGAGATTCTGTCAGATCTCGAAGCCCTCTTCCGCGACCAGATGAAACAAGTCGACGGCAAAGTGGATCAGGCCGCGGCCTTCTCGAAGATCTCCTACGTCGGTCCGAACGTCGTCGCCAACCTGAAAAAACAGGCTGTCGTCGCCGTCGTGCTCTCCCTCATTGCGGTCATCCTCTACATCTGGGTGCGCTTCAAGGAACTTCGCTACGGCATCGCTGCCGCGATTGCGACGTTCCACGACGCCATCGTCGCCCTCGGTGTGGTCATCGTGGTGAACAAGATCGGGCTCGTGCACGTGCCCATCAACCTGCCCATCATCGCAGGCTTCCTCACCATCATGGGCTACTCGTTGAACGACACCATCGTGCAGTTCGACCGCATCCGCGAGAACCTCGGCAACGTGAAGGGATCGCTCTCGGACATCATCGACCTGTCCATCAACCAGACGCTGGCCCGGACCATCCTCACGAGTCTCACGGTGTTCATGACCGTGCTCGTGCTCTTCGTACTCAACCGCAACCAGGAATCGGGCATCGAAGGCATCGCCTTCACCCTCCTCGTAGGTGTCATCGTCGGTACCTACTCGACGGTCTACGTGGCCAGTCCCATCGTCCTCTGGATTGATGGCTGGGCGAAGAAGCGGCAAGTCTCGCGCCATGAGCAGACGGTCGCAGCCTCCGCGTCCGCAAAATGAAGTTCATGCTGGCGGGCTCAGTGTTCCTGAGCCCGCTGGCTTGACCCTCTGCACGCACACCCCAATAATCGAGCCATGGGAAAGTTGCTGGCAGGGCTCGTACTGCTTGGCCTCGGTGTCCTCGTCACCGTCGCGGTGATCGTGCACTACGCCACTGGCGGCGATCTCGATCGCGAGGAGCACAGACCGGTCCTCGACACGGCCCCCAGACCCGAGTTGCCGCAGGGTGATCGTGTGGTTGTGACAGTAGGCGGCGGCAGTCGTGCCTTTGAATCTCCACCGGATGGTCCATCACTCAGCCCTGCGCGGTCGGAGCCGAAGCCTGGTGAACTCGGAGCCCGCGAACGCCAGAATGTGGACAGCCGCGGATACCTGATCCATACCGTCGTCCGCGGGGACACCCTCTATCAACTGAGCGCACGTTACCTCGGCGACTCCGCTCTCGCTGCCACGATGCTCCGGCACAATCCTGAACTCGATCGAGCTGAAGACCTGCGCGAGGGAATGCAGATCAGGATTCCGCTCTGGCTGCGCGCTCCGGAATCGCGCCAACCCGGTCAGCGCTGAGTGTGCAGCGTCACAGCCTGCGCTTATGATCCGCGCGGCGGCGACCTTGTAGCTGTCCCGGGGAGATCGAACTCATGATGCGAGTGGATCGGGGGCCTCTGCTTGCCCTCGCGGGGTTGCTGCTTTTTGTACTTGCCGGATGCAGCACGAAGCCCGAGGTGTCCAAACCGATCTCCGGTACAGGCGCAAAGCTCACACCTTCCGAACTCGCGCGAAAAGGGGACTTCATCGGTGCACGCTCAGCCCTCGAAGGCATGGCGTCACGAGACTTCGAATCCGAGTTGCTGCTGACGAGCGTTGCTCTCCGCCTCAACGATTGCGGCACGGCCGTCTCCGCGGCACTACGCGCCAAGTCACTCGCGGGCGCTGACACCGATCGGCTCTACAGATCAGACCTCGCCCTCGGCGAAGCGTTTCTTGCGGATGACAAGCCGGAAAATGCACTCGTTGAGTTCTCCTCCGCACGCAAGCTGGCGCCCAGCATGCATGAACGCGACAGGGCCATCGTGTGCTGTGCACGGGCCGAACTTGCGCGCGGCGGTGTCGCGGCAGCGAGACGTCTGCGCGATGAAATCCTGCGCGCAGACATCCCTGAGCTCGCAGACCTTGACCGGCGCCTCCTGAAAGCGGGCGCTCCGGCACCACGCTCGAACGGAACCGGCAGTGTCTCCGTGGCCAGCGGCAGCGTGCGCATCGGAAGACGCCCACAAGGCAAAGGCATCGCACCTCCACCCATCGTTGCGCGCGCAACCTGGGGGGCAAAGCCGATCAAGCTCCGCAATGAACCGGACCCCATCGGGCGCATCGAGCGCATCACCGTGCACCACACCGCAGACCCGAATGGTGTCCCGGGAGCAAGCCTCATCGAAAATGTGGCGCGCGTGAAGGCCTACCAGGCTGCTCATCAAGACGACAAGCGCTGGGCTGACATCGGCTACCACTTCGTCATCGATCGTCAGGGACGCATCTTCGAGGGCCGCGAACTCTGCTGGCAGGGCGCGCACGCTGGAAACGAAAAAGCCAATCTCCACAACGTGGGCATCGCTGTGATGGGCAACTTCGACCGCATCAAGCTGACAGATGCACAACAAGGTTCCCTGGAGAAGCTCATGCTGTGGCTGGTTGCAGAGTACTCGCTCACGCGCGCTGCAGTTGCAGGGCACGACGATGTACGGCGCAGCAGCACGGGCAGTGGGACCAAGTGCCCTGGCAAGAATCTCGACGCATTCCTCGAGAAGTGGAAACGCGCACACTGATCAGCGCTGCGCCGCGAGCGCTTCGAACCCCGTCCGCACTTTGACAAGTCGGTCCCAAACAGGTGCCGGCCACTCCATGGGGCGCGTACCAGAGGTCGCGGCCATAGCGTCCAGCGCCAGAAACTCCCCAGCCCAGAAGGCTGCGAACAACGAGTCATGTCCTGCGACACTCCCGGTCCATGTCAGCAGGTCCTCGAACCATGTCGCAGCGCGGACTGCCTGTTTGTGGCGCCAGGTTTCATCCGCCGCGGCCCGGACTCCAGCGACTGACGCAGCCAATTCCGCAGCGCGACGCAACCGCTGCGCGGGAAGCCGGGCTGTGAAGTCCTCTGCACTGCCGGTGTATGCACCCTTCAATTGTTCGAATGCATCCAGTGCCAACGTCGTTTCGCCCGCCGCCAGTGCAGCGTCCATCGTGAGCATGGCCTCATCCGCCCCTCTCGGCAATTCCGGTTTCTCTCCACGCTTGAGGCGCTCACGCAACGCAATCGCACTCTCGATTTCGGCGATCCAGCGTTCGCTTGGATAAACCCAATCCCCGGCACGCGTGCCGAGTTCATGGCCGCGTCGCATGGCCACCAGAGCTGACTCCAGCAGCCCCTCCTCGCGACGCATGGACCCCAGATTGCACCAAGCTTCAGCCAGTTCGGGATTCAGTTCCGTGGCCCGCGTCAACGCGCCGATGGCACGACGGCTGTCAGCAAGCATGAGCATGGAACCTTGTACGTAGGCTGCCTCGCCGATTCCGGGTGGGCGGGACATAACCTGGTTGGCTGCTTTGAGGGCGAGTCCGAAACGCTGGCACTGCCAGAGCGCCAAGGCGCACTGAGACAGCACCATGGGCTCTGAGGCGAAGCGCTCTGCTGTCTCCTCCACCCACTCCGTGTGCTCTGTGATTCGCCCCAACCCTTGCAGAACGCGCAATCTGGTAGCGACCGTGAATGTGGATGTCGGATCAAGCGCCAACGCCTGTGCACTCGCACTCATGGCGTTTGCCGCGTTGCCGAGTCCGAGTTCCGCCTGCGCAATGTAATTCCAAGTGGCAGGCTGATTCTTGTCTCCGCGCAGGGCCAACCTTGACTCCGCCAGCGACGACACGCAATCTCCCGCGAGCAGGAATGCGTGGGCGAGATCCTGCCGCGCGTGCACACTGGTCGGACGCAGTGCCAGAGCGCTGCGGAATGCATCCACGGCTCCTCGTGCATCCTTGCGTTGTGCACGCAACGAGACACCGAGATCGTGATGCACCCGGTAATTGCCCGGAAAGAGCCGGGCTGCCTCACGCAATACCGTGACAGCCAGATCGCGGCGCTCGCATTGCGTGAGGGCATCCGCCAGCATGACAGCGGAATCCACATCTTGACGATCCCAACCGTCTGCCGCGGCGAGTGCCACAAGCACGGTCACGTCCGCATCCGCCATGGCCTGACGAATGCGTCTGCGCCCGGGGTCCGGATCTACCATCGCGGCAATGGCTCCTGGTGACGCAGCCAGCCCGACGCTGGTCCACAAATCGCGCGCTGCTCCCCACGCGTCCAGCAAGCGGACCAGACGTTTGCGAACCGGGCTGTTGCGCACAGCCTCCGCAATGTCGGAGCTGTTCTTTCCGGCGCATTCGATGCCCGCCGCACTGAGGAGTTCGAGGTAGCGCCGACCCCGCGCCTGCCGATTGCCATGATCGTGAACGTGTTCGATGTGCGCGTCGAGATCCGCCACCACGGCCAGAAGGTGCTCGGCCAATGCGAACCCGCCCTCCACACGCTGCGTGACGCGCGCAATGCGCTGCCGCACCACTGGGGTGACTTCCATCCGCTGTGCCACATCGGCCGCTGTGGCCGCCTCGGCGCGCGCGAGCTTCCATGCGTCAGGGCTCGGCAACTCGAGTTGTTCCGCCTGATCCGCCAGCAACTCGGCTCGATTGAGTGCGCCGGTTGCAGCACCATCCGCCTCGGCCATTCGCTCCGCGGCCTGGATCCGGCTCGACGCCCAGCTCCAGAAACCAATGGCAAGCGCAAGGGTGACGCCAATCGCAGCCACGCGGATCGTGCGGCGCTGGCGCAATTCCGCGACAGCCCTGACCGTGGCTTCTGCTGCCTCCGCATCCCGCTGACGGATGCGCTCGGCGAGATTCGCGGACCATTGCGTGAGCGCCGCCACCAGATCCGCAGCCGAGGACGGGCGTACCGAGGGGCTGATGGCCAATGACCGCGCCGCGAACTCCGTCAGCTCACGCGGCTGCCCTTCTTCGCGCACCAGACGAGCAGCGCTCTCCAAGGCCTGTGACCTTGCATCTTTGGACAGCAATCCGTCGGCCCCATGCACAAATTCCCTCGCCGTGAGGATCTGCCAGAGGATCGCGCCCAGAGCAAACACATCGGAGCGCGGCCCGACCGCACCCAGCGCGTGATCCAATTGCTCCGGAGCCATCCACGCCGGCGTGCCCGCGTTGATCACATCCTCGGCACGCATGTGCGCATCGATCGTCGCACCTTCCATGAGGCGAGCGAAACCCCAGTCGGTCACGAGCACTTCTCCGAACTCACCGATGAGAATGTTCTGTGGCTTCAGGTCACCGTGGACCACGCCACGTTCGTGCGCGTAGGCGACCGCTTCTGCGACACGGAGCAGGATGGTCAAGAGCTCCGGCGCGCCTCGCTCGCGCAGCTGACAGCCGCGCAGGAGTGCCTGCAGACTCCGACCACGCACGAGTTTCATGACGATGTAGGGTCTTCCGTCACGCTCGAAGCCGCATTCGTGGATGGGCACAATGCCCGGGTGCTGAAGCTGGCTCGTGACCCGTGCTTCGGATTCGAAGGCCGCACGGATGCGGAGGTCGTGAGCCACGGCCCGCCGCATCAGCTTGATGGCCACGACCCGGTTCAGCGCAGGGTCCTTCGCTGCATAAACATCGCCCGTCCCGCCGCTTCCGACCCGTTCCAGAACCTCGAACCGACCGATGCTTGTCGGCCTCGGCTCAACGACCATGCTGGGAAAAGCAGCGTCAAGCCCCCCCTCCAGCGTGGCGTCAAGTTCTCGATCAGCATCCATGCTTGAATCCTAGCCCTGCAACGAGCGTGCTTGCGGCGACAGGGAGCCAATCGGCACCATGGCCCCGTCAAGTCAACTTGAAACAAACCGCCCAAGCGTCATAGCATCCTCTTGACGCACCGCGTGTGGTGCGTCCTCGACTTGACGCTGCACTCTCCGGGACTCCTGCCCGAGTCGCCCCCGGCGTGAAGGGGGTTCAGGACGTGCACTCCCCCATTGATCTGTTTCCCACAAAGTGAGTTACTGATTCATGAAGCGCACCATGCTCTCGCTGGCGCTGTTGGTTTCCCTCGTCGCATCCATGCATGCGCAGACGGTCACCATCGGCACCGGCACCGTTGTCAACACCACCACCGGCTACCCGACACCCTATGGAAACTTCTACTATGGATCACGAGTCCAGTATCTGGTCACTGCAGCCGAAATGACGGCCGCGGGCGGCGCAGCCGGGTCCATCGTGTCGCTGGGGTTCGATGTTGTGAGTTTCGCGGGCCAGCCGCATCTGAACTACGACATCAGGATGGGGCACACCCTCCAGAGCGTGATGACGAACTGGGAAACAGGCCTGACGTGGGTCTACAGCATCCCCAGCTACACGCCTGTCGCGGGCTGGAACACGCACACGTTTTGTTCTCCGTTCAACTGGGACGGCATCTCCAACATTGTTGTTGAAACGTGCAGCCAGAACAGCAGCTTTCTCCAGAATGCCGTGGTCAATTCCACCGCGGGCGCTGTGAACCTGGCCAAGTACTACAGAGCAGATGCTCAAGGTGTGTGCGCCAACACCGCACAGACCGGCGTGTCCCTCAACCGGGCCAACATGCAGCTGACCTTCGGCGCTCCTACCCCCGTCGAATACCAGAGCAACAGTGCAGGCGCGACGCTCACCATGGGCACGGCGGGCACCAACGGCTGCGTCGCGCCCATCTTCACGCAACAGGCCTATGTCTGTGGCGCGTCCAGCATCGCCGCCACAGGCAGCATCAGCTTCTCGAGCACAGCACTCGGCATGCCGTGGGACGTGGTCATTTCCGCGGCCAATCTCGCGCCGCTCAGTGCCGGTGGAACGGCCATTCCCGCAGGCATCATCAACCTGAATCTCGCGGCGCCCATGGGCTTCGTGAACGGATTCTTCGGTTCCAATTTGCCGAACTTCACCTTCCCCGGGGTCAGCTCGGCATCGCTCACGTGGGGCTATGCCATCAACGCTGCGGTGAACAACACTTTGCAGTCCATGGCGCTCAATCCCACCGCACCTGGCGGAGCGAGTATCTCGCAGGCCGTCGAGTACCACTGCGTGAACAACGTGAACGGTGTGACCACCGTCGCAGGCCCGACAGCTGATGATGCTGGCGTCACGGTCAATCTCAGCACCCCGCAAGTGTGCTGGCCGTCCGTCACCATGTTCGGAACCGTCTACACCCAGATGCAAGTCATCAGCAACGGGCGCGTGATGTTCCAGCCAACCGTGAACACGGACATGTCCCCGACCGTTGCCGAAGCGCAACTCGCCAGCGTCGGACCATTTGTCGGATACTGGACGGACCTGAATCCGGCGCTCTCGCCCACGGCAAGCATCACGGCATCGCAGCCCGCTCCCGGAATCATCCGCGTGGACTATGTCAATGTTCCGTTCGACACGGACGCAGCGGCCATGAACACCTTTGGCATCCAGTTCGACACCCTCACGGGACAAGTGCAACTCGACGGCCTCACCGGCATCGTCGCGAATCCGCAGACCGTGATCAGTGCTCTTTATGACTCCGCCTACATGGGCCTCAGCCGCGGCAGCGGTGCCACAGACGGCGGACTCTCTGCATTCGCAGCAGGTGGCTCCGGCACAGCCGTCAGCCCGACAGCCATGTGGTACGACTGGTACGGCGCAGTTGTCGGTGGTGCAGGACGCGTGAGCTCCCTCACCGCGGGCACGCTCAACGCCATCGTGTTCACGCCCAGCCCGACGACCGCCCCCAACTACGACTGGGCCGCCTTCTGAGGAGTCGTCGATTCGGGGTGGCCTGACGCCTTGTCGGGCTACTCCGGAAGACTCCCGCCGCCGCGACCCCGCCCCCTCTGGGTGCGGGGTCGCGCTGCTTTTCGTCACGAATAACGCTGTTTCGCTGTTGCCGCGGCTCTCTTCTTCGGGCGCGCAGGTTCCTCTGAAAATTACGGTCGCCTTGAGCCCCGCCCGCGGTGTAGGCTACGGGCGTCCAACCCGTGTTGGGTTGTGTCGTGTGCCTGTCACTTCCTTGACAGCTAGCGCCTCCTGCCATTGGCGCCGCACGCTGAGGACGAAGGTGGGCACGTTTTTGTGCTTCCCACTGTGTCTCTACGGAGTTCATCTACCCATGCGTTCTCTCACCCTCGGCCTTGCACTTTTGCTGTGCGTCGCCGTGCCGTGTGCCGGTCAAACCGTCACCCTCGGCACCGGCACCATCGTCAACACCACGACGGGCTATCCCTCGCCCTACGGCAACTACTTCTGGGGCGCCCGCCACCAGTTCCTGATCACGGCGGCTGAACTGATCGCGAGCGGCGCCGCAGCGGGGTCCATCGTCTCCCTCGGATTCGATGTGGTCAGCAGCACGGCGCAGCCTCATCAGAACTACGACATCAAGATGGGGCACACGCTCCAGACGGTGATGGCGACCTGGGAGACAGGTCTGACATGGGTGTTCAATGCATCCTCGGTGGCGCCAGTACCGGGTTGGAACACGCACACCTTCTGTGCGCCTTTCAATTGGGACGGCGTATCCAACGTCATCGTGGAAACCTGCCACCAGAACTCGAGCTTCACCACGAATGGCATCGTCAATCAGACAGCCGGAGCCACGAACCAGAGCAAGTGGTATCGCGCCGACGCTCTCGGCACATGTGCAAACGCTGGCCAAACCGGCCTCTCTCTCAACCGCCCCAACATGCAGATCACGTTCGGTGCACCTGCCCCTACCGAGTATCAGGCCAACAGCAGCGGCGCATCCCTCACCATGGGTTCGGCCAGCACCAATGGCTGCATCGCACCCATCTTCACACAACAGGCCTACACTTGCGGCGCCACGACCATCGGGGCCACCGGAAGCATCAACTACAGCAGCACCGCTCTTGGCATGCCGTGGGATGTCGTCATCTCTGGCGCAAATCTCGTCTCCGTCAGCGGCGGCGCGCTTGTCATCCCTGCCGGCATCATCAACTTGGACCTGAGCCAGCCTTTCGGGTTTGTGAACGGGTTCTTTGGTTCCAACCTGCCGAACTTCACCTTCCCGGGTGTCACCTCGGCCACGCTTTCCTGGAACTACAACATCAGCAGCAACGTGAACAGCACGCTTCAAGGCATGTCTCTCAACCCCACCGCACCAGGTGGTGCGAGCCTGTCGCAACCAGTCGAGTACCACTGCGTGCTCAACGTCAACGGTGTGACCACCGTCGCAGGCCCGACAGCTGATGATGCTGGCGTCACGGTCAATCTCAGCACCCCGCAAGTGTGCTGGCCGTCCATCACCATGTTCGGAACCGTCTACACCCAGATGCAAATCATCAGCAACGGCCGCGTGATGTTCCAGCCAACCGTGAACACGGACATGTCCCCGACCGTTGCCGAAGCGCAACTCGCCAGCGTCGGACCATTTGTCGGATACTGGACGGACCTGAATCCAGCCCTCGCGCCAGGCTCGAGCATCACCGCAACTCAACCTGTGCCGGGCATCATTCGCGTGGACTACGTCAACGTCCCGTTCGATACGGACGCGGCGGCCTTGAACACCTTCGGCATCCAGTTCGACACCCTCACGGGACAAGTGCAACTTGACGGCCTCACTGGCATCGTCGCGAATCCGCAGACCGTGCTCAGTACACTCTATGACTCCGCCTACATGGGCCTCAGCCGTGGCAGTGGAGCCACGGACGGCGGACTCACGACCTTCTCGGTCGGCGGATCGGGCAGCGCAGTCAGCCCGACAGCCATGTGGTACGACTGGTACGGCGCGGTGGTCGGTGGTGCAGGCCGCGTGAGCTCGCTCACCGCGGGCACGCTGAACGCCATCGTGTTCACGCCCAGCCCCACCATCGTCCCCAACTACGATTGGGCTGGCTTCTGATCCTTGCTGACTGACGCGCTTGCTCACGCAGGTGCGTCGGAGGCTCAGCCTGCCAATGGCCCGCGTACTTCGGTGCGCGGGCCACTTCGTTTCCAGCGCTCGGCCGTTCCACGCACGCTTGACGACAGGGTCGTGCCTGCTAACTTGCTCGCGCTCACGGCTGCCTTGCGGCGGCCTGCTACGCGGGTGTAGCTCAGTGGTAGAGCGCCACCTTGCCAAGGTGGATGTCGAGGGTTCAAGTCCCTTCACCCGCTCACACTTTGGGGCTGAAAGCGCTGCTTTCAGCCCCTTCTTCATTAGCGGGTATGTCCTGCCTGCGGAAATGATCTGCGCGCTGCTTGCGGCCCTCGCGGTAGGATGCTGGCGAGAACCCGAAAGGACTTGAGCGATGAAGCTCTTGGTTTCGATGCTGCTTTCTTGCAGCGCCCTGTGTTCGCAATCCATCTCGGCAGACACTTCACCCGATCCTGTGACCATACCGGGCACGTCGATCACTTTGACTCTGCGGGCGCCAGCCAGTCACACGATCTCGTTGGCGTCGAGCACGGGATACACCGCAGTACGGCTGGGAAGCCCGACAGGCCCTGATGTGCTCGGCCCTGTCATCGGTCTTCCCATGATCATCTACCTAGGGCCCTGCCTCAGCTACACATGCCCTCCGTGGACGCCGCCTTTCCCTGCGGCCGGCACGCGGGTGAACTACTGGTTCGAAGTTGTGTGGTTCGACGCGGCTTATGCAGCCCACACGGATTTCTTCCCATTCACTGTCGGAACCGGGGGCGCGACGATCTTGCAGCCCAACAGCGCTGCCACTGGCACGATCCTGCAATTGGGCATCCTTGATCCTCCACGAGCTGGTGCTCCTTACATCGGCGCACTTTCGTTCACCACCAACAGTGGATTCGCACTGTCTGGTGTCGGTCACCTCGCCCTCGATCTCGATGCTCTCTTCGGTTTTTGTTTTCCCACTCCGCTATCCGGCTGGGCAACGAACCTGCAGGGCACACTGAACGGGACCGGACAATCTCCGCCGATTCTCATCCCCATCCCCACCATGCCCTGGTTGCTCTGCATGCCACTGCACTTTCAGGCAGCTGTATTGAATCCCGTCACCGGCCAGCCGATGCTCACGCCCTGCCTCGACACGTACATCCAATAGCCTTGCTGTGCAGCACGCTCATTCGATGAACACGGGCCAGCCCGGAAAGGGCTCTCCTCCGCGGAGAGGATCAGCCTCGCGCGGCCATGCTTCAAGGCTCACGCGGCGTGTCGTCGCGGCAACGCGCACGATGGCGTAGCCAGGCGAATAGTCGTGGAGTGCGTCGTGTGTCGCGCCGCGTTGAGCAGGGTTCGCAACGGCAAGCATGGTGAACGGATTGCCGAAGCCGTCCTCGAAGGAGCCGAGTCCTCCACGCCACCACCGCGCATCCTGCGGTCGTGCGCTGGCCGGCATCCAACGGCGGTACCAAGCGTTCCCGACGGCCGGGCTCGATATCGCGAAGGGGCCGTCAGCAAAGGTGTCCATCCCATAGCGGAGAGTGACGGCAAGGTGCTGGTCACCCGTGAGGTGAATGGCGCCAGCAGCCTGCAGGAGTTGTACCGCCCGCGTTCGTGCTTCGATGGGCCAGCCATTCGAATCACAATCACGCGTGGGAACATCACCCTCGGGCCATGCGCCGATCTTCGGCGGCACAGCCATACCGAGCCAGGCATCCGTCTTCCCTGCAGGGAGCGTTTGCGCACACACAAAGGGAGACTGCGAGATCGCGAGCCGCACGGGCGAGCCGCTGCGGCGATCCACCGACCAGTCTTCGAGAAAGCGCTCCTGTGACGGCCCGAGCAGGTGCGCAGACGGTGCGGCAAGGGAAACGCCGCTCACAGCGGGAAAACCGTTGGTGACACGCGCCAGTGGCAGGTGCACGGAAGCCGAGCCCTTCCACATGCGATCACTCAGAACAGCACAATCGAAGGGGCCAAAGGTGACGCGCGTCGTGAAGGTCGTGATGCCTGACGACAGCTCCGGCTCGACGACCGATGGCGGCAGGTGCGCGCACTGCATGCGGTGCACCGCGTTGATGAATGGAACCGGCATGGTGTAGCCGCCACCATCTTGCGGGCTGATCGCACGCGGCGGATCACCCACACTGCGTTTCACGGCAGCAACTCCCCCCGCGCCCCAGAGATTCCCCTGGTACACGTCGTGATCGTCGGGCGTGATGAGGACAGGACGATCGCGCAGCAACGGGCCAAACGCGCGGTGAAAGCGCATCCAGCGTGTCGCGGCATCAAGGAGCACCGTTGCCCCGCGCTCCGGCGCCGTGAAATCACTCTCGTAGTACTGGTCGCCAGCGAACACAATGAGTTGCGGATCGTGTGCCAACACATTGGCCACGAGGTCCGCGTGCGGGTACCAAACGCCGTTGCTGTTCCAGGCGCCGGTGACTGTGAGCCCTTTGACGCATGAGAGCATTGCGACTCGCGCCTCCTCGTCTTCTGAAGGAGCAGCGCGAACCAGACCGGTCGCCACGAAGTCATGCCACGTATTGGTGGTCGCGAGCCAGGTCCCACGCACGCGCCAGCGCAGCCCGAACCCACGAGGAACCGGCGTCGCCGGAAAGCAGACGGTGCCCGACGCCTCGTCGTAAGTCCCTTCCCCGACAGCGCGCCAGTCATCGACCGTCAGCGTCGCAAGATCGAGACCGAAGGTCCCGTAGTCACGCGCCGGAAACGGTGCCATCTGTGCGGTGATGCGCAGTTCCCCGCCGCCACCTGCTGCGTGGTTGACCGTGTAGAGCGTGCCGAACAACGGGCCGAACTCACGGGACGGATCGAGTTCAAGAAGGCTCTTGCCGCTCGCACTGAAACCCTTGAACGCGAGTGATGCGGGAACGTGGTGCGCGACGAGACCGAGGCTGCCGTCAATCTGCGCGGACGCGATCTCGACTTCCGGCGTGCTGGCGAGTTCCTGCCCCTGCGAGCGCAAGGTGAGTCGCACACTGACAAGTCCATCACTCACCAGCCGCCCTTCAAGAACCAACGTGCAGCGGCCCGGGAGCAACTCGCTTCCTCCCTCATGTCCCCCGGATTTCAACAACGACTTCGACTGCGCGAGCACGGGAAGATGCGCCAGGGTGGTGTCACCCGGAAGGGACCACGCATGGCCTTCCTGCCGTGGCACCGAGAAGTCGAGGAGCCGCAACGTGCCATCCGACGCGAGCACCGCGAGGAAACCGCCGTCGGTCCCCGGAGCCTGCTGCACCACTTCGGCAACGCGTGGATCGTCCCCTTGCCGCCCGCAGCCGAGAATGAATCCGGCACATGCGTCAGTGCGCCAGTTCAAACCGGCGTTCTCGAGTTCCACTTCCACATGCAGGGAACCAGTGCTCCGTGGCCGCACGCGAATACGCTCACGCAGACGATGCAGCGTGCGGAAGGGCAGCTTGTCCGTTGCGCAGTGGATCGACTCCCCACGGCGCCGCCAATCCTGGAGACGCGAGGGCATCCATGCCGGCCCCGGCCAGAAATGGTCGGGCACGCGGTCAAGCGCCTTGTCCAGTTGCAACTCGGCTGCCGCCAGCCCACGCATCTCTGTCAGCGTTGCGGCTTCGCGCTCCTTCACGTCCGTCACTTCGCCGACCTCGGCAGCAAGATCCATCAGCGACTCTCCGAGGTCTCGCTGCGCGTACTCCCCCGGCAGTCCTTCCTGCGCAGGCCACTTTCCGCCATCCATCGTGCGGTAGCGGTGCGCCACGTGATATTTCCATGGCCCGCTCCGGATCGACTGCAACTTCGGGCCGTCGTAGTAGAAGGCGTAGCTCGCTCGCGGTGAATCCACCGACTGGCCGATCCAGAGCGGAAGCGCGCTGCGCCCATCCACGCTGGCGGGATCGATGCCGATACCTGCAACCTCGGCAAGTGTCGGCAGGAGATCGATGGCCCCGAACGGAATCTTCGTGCGCGTCCCGGCAGGCACGCGGCCTGGCCAACGCACGATGCAGGGCACACGCACGCCGCCTTCAAACGTTGTGCCCTTGCCCTCGCGCAATGCACCAGCGCTTCCTGAATGAGCGCCCATCTGCAACCACGGGCCGTTGTCCGAAGCGAGGATCACGAGAGTACGTTGCTCAACACCGCACTCATGCAGCGTGTCCAACACCCTGCCGACGGAATCATCCAGTTCGGCCAGCACATCCGCGAAGAGCCCGAGTCCCGTCGTTCCGCGAAAGCGCTCACTCGCGGCGAGCGGCGTGTGCGGCATGGGATGCGGAAGATAGAGGAAGAATGGCCCCGCCTTGTGCTGGCGCACGAACGCACAGGCTCTGGCCGTAAGGGTCTCCGTGAGGGTGTCGAAGGGCGGGTCCGCCTGGAGCAAACGTTCCCCTTCGTAAAGAGGCAAGGGCGAGAACCGGCCGTTGGCATACGGCGACGCGGGAGCCATGTCGTGCGAGTATGGAATGCCCACAAACTCATCGAACCCGCGCTGGAAGGGATGGAACGCAGGACCATTGCCGAGGTGCCACTTGCCGAACACACCCGTCGCATAGCCGCGTGCTTTCAGGATGTTCGCAATCGTCGGCACACCATCAGGCAACCCCCGCCGCTCGCCCGGGAAGATCGCGCCACGCACACCGATGCGATGCGGCAAACGTCCCGTGAGATAGCCCGCGCGCGAGGCACTGCACACGGGCTGCGCCACGAAGAAACTCTCGGCGAGCAGCCCCTCTGCAGCAAGAGCATCCATGCGCGGTGTTGCATGGCGCGCGCCGTAGCAACCAAGATCCGCGTAGCCGAGGTCATCGAAAAGAATGAAGACGATGTTCGGCGGTTCGGTTGAATCCGCTGCCTGCGCAGCCAACGCAACGCAACAACCAAAGAGAACGATCATCCAGCGCGGCAGATGCTCAGGCATGGCGCGAACTCCGGCAGGAGGTGAGCGTCAGCGGGTGATGGGGTGGCAAGCGCTGGAAAGAATACCGCGCGCGGACTTGGCATCCGCGCGCGCTCTGTGCACTGCAGAATTCGAGAACGTGGCTCTTGCGCCGCGCTCCTGGCGGAACTCAAAGCAAGTGCAGGGTCAGTCCGTTCGATGTACCGGCATAGCCGGTACCGTAGAAGGCAGCTTGGAGGTCCACCACGGCGTTCATCAAGGCCGCGTTGGCAGGGATGGGCACTGGAAAGGACCCGGCCCCGCTCGCGCTGAGCGCGATAGGTCCGAGGGGCGAAAGACCTGCACCAGCCACCGCCAGCATGGAGTTCAGTTCAAGGAACAACACGCATGAGCCCACAACAGGCGTGGGCAGGCGGTTGGTGTTGGTGGCAAGGAAGATGAAGCCTTGCCCGCCAGCAGGGCCATTCGCGAGCGTCAACGCGAAGCCGGTATTGCCGACCGTCGCAGCGCCGTTGCTGCCGAGCTTCAGAAGCTGTCCGCCGGGGCCTGCGCAACCCGCTCCCAACTCGACCACCGTCGGGTTGTAGAGGGTCGTGCCGACCGGTGGTGTGGCACCGGTGCCCGGGCCCATGTTCACATTGTCGACAACACCGCGATAGTTGGTCCCGAGGATGTAGGGGAACGCGCTCGCTCCCGCAGCATCGATGGTCATGAAGTAGGCGTAGGTGCCCGCGGGAAAATCCGGCGTGACACAGGTCCGGCCGTTGAACTGGTCCAAGTCGCCAAGACCGGCCACATACTCGAAGTCCTCGATGAAGTAGCCGAGCGGGTACGTCGTGGAAACCGGCGGACCGTACTGCGCCGCAGGCAGAACCGTGCCATTGGGCAGCGTGGTGCGCGTGGTGATGTTTCTCGTGCGCCAACTGGAGGCCATGCGGCGCGCGACACCAGGCGCGTTCGCGAGCGCATATCCATAGCTGCCATAGATCGGGTAGCCGTCGAATGCGAACCCGAGAATGGGAGAGTGGTGCGTGCCGTTGTCGTTCATCTGCTGAGCAAGCGCCAGGCTGCGCTGGTGATTGTGGTACTGCCCCATGGGTGCGGGATGCCCGAGTGCCGAATCAAAGCTCGGCCCCTCGACGATGATGGCGTTCCGGAACCACACGCCCTGATTATTGTAGGAGAACGCGTCCTTGGGATTGAAGACCGTGACGCCGTTCACAAGCACGCCAATGCTTCCGAGCGGCGTGGCCGTCGGTGTTGCAGCCTGCACAGGGTTGCGAGGAATGCGGTACCAGCGGAGCGCGTTGGCCGGGACGTTCGGGTTCGACGGCCATGGGCCGATGGGATAGCTCGGCACACCAGTGCATTGCGCGAACACGTGGGTCGCGTTGTGGCGCACCTGCTGCACGTCCGCGTTGATGACACCCACAATGGCTTGAATCGTCGCAGACGGCGAGGCGCCCTTGGTGTTGTGCAGGTTCAGGCGCCAACTCGTCACTCGGCCGTCCACAGCCTGCGAGACCAGTGGTCCCGCGCACAGCATGAAAACGAACAGCAAAGACTTCAGCATGGGATGATCTCCAGATTCCTGCCGCACGATCCGGTTCAGTCCCGATGACGGCCGGCTCAGTGCCTTGAACGCGGGGCACTCGTGGATGTTGCGCAATCGCATGCACGCTATCCCCCTGCATCGGGAACAGCCTCTTTCCAGCGTTTCTGTTGCTTGAACCGAGGCGTTCGCTTGCATAACGTGCAGGCCGCGATTCTCCGCGCGCCGCGTCCCGAAGTCGCGAGTGGACAGAGGGTTGCGTGCCTGAGAGGCAGACCATGCAAACACGCATCACCAAGTCCGAGCCGTGTCTCCGCGAAATCGAAATTTCCGTCGACGAGGAGACCATCCAGTCCACCCTTCAGCGCTCGCTGAATGAAGTGCGCACTCAGGTGTCGCTTCCAGGCTTCCGCCCGGGCAAGGTGCCCATGGATGTGGTGAAGCGGAAATTTGGCGACCAAGTCCGCCACGATGTTCTCCATGACCTCATGCGCGACGGCATCGAGAAAGGTGTGCGCGAGCACACGCTCGAAATGGTGAGCGAGCCGGAACTCGTCAATCAAGAAGAGGGCTCAGCCCACCATCACCTGCCCGAATCGGGCCCATTCGTCTTCACGTTCCGCGTGGAGGTGAAAGCAGAGTTCGAACTGCCCGAATACAAGAACATCACGGTGCAGCGCTCGCTGGAGCCCGTCTCCGAAGCCGCGGTGGATGAAGTCGTACAGAACCTCCGCGAACGCGCCGCGCGCTATGAGCCCCTCGAAGGCGCCAGCTATGAACCGGGCGATCTCGTGCTGGGAACCTTGAACCTCCGCGCGGGCAACGCCACCGTGTGCGAGAACGCTGATGTGCAAGCCATCGCCGAATACCCGGTGGTCGCTCGCGGCGTCCGGCTCATTGATGCCGAAGCGGTCTTCAAGGCTGCCACCCCCGGTGCCACACTGGAGGTAAGCGCGGAGATCACGCCACACCACGAGACCAAGGAACTCCATGGCAAGACCGCCACGGGTCAGCTGACCGTCACGGCTCTCCGTCGCCGGAAGCTCCCGGAGATCACCGACGAACTCGCGAAGGAGATGGGCAAGGAGAGCATGGCGGAACTGCGCGCCGACATCTCCCGCCGCCTCGAAGCCGATGCCAAGGTGAAGGCTGACCGGAAAGTCGTGACGGATATCCTCGACACCCTGCTCACACGGGTCGAGATTCCCGTGGCCAAGGGGCCGCTCGAACGCATGGTGCTCAGGCGTACTCGCGACCTCGCCCAGCGGCTGATGGAGACTGGCGCACCTGCTGATGCTGTCATGCAGAAGGCCCGCGAGCAGGCTGAGGCCGGGCGCGCAGACCTCGAAAAAGACACGAAGAAATGGCTGCTTGTCGAGAAGATCGCCAAGAAGGAGAAGATCTTCTGCCTTGAAGACGACCTCGATGCGGCCTACCAGGATCTTGCTCGCCAGCACGAAACAACCCCTACCAAAGTGCGCGAACACTATGAGCAGGAGGGACTTGTGTCGGAGCTGCGAGCGGAAATCGTGGAGCGCAAGTGCTGCGAATTCCTCAGCGCGAGCGCACAAATTGCCGATGGTTGATCTGCTGAGGGGAGCCCCATCCGACTCTGGTTTCGGCCCCCCGTCCGTCCCTTACGCTGCCCTCCGAAAGGAAAGTGCCCCGCATGGACCCCAAGGCTGAGTACTACATCCCATTCGTCATCGAGAAGACCGGTCGTGGCGAGCGCCAATACGACATCTACTCGCGCCTCCTCGAAGACCGGATCGTCTTCATTGGCACCGAGGTGACCGACGGTCTCGCCAACGCGATCATCGCTCAGTTGCTCTTCCTCGCGAAGGAGAACAAGAGCCAGGACATCAATATGTACATCAACAGCCCGGGTGGCTCGGTCACCGCGGGTCTCGCGATCTACGACACCATGCAGTTCCTCCCCTGCCCGATTGCGACTTACTGCATCGGGCAGGCGGCCAGCATGGGTGCGGTGCTCCTCGCGGCCGGTACCGCCGGCAAGCGTCACGCTCTCCCGAACGCGCGCATCATGATTCACCAACCTTGGGGCGGTGCTCAGGGCACAGCCTCTGACATCCTCATCCAGGCCGGTGAGATCGAGCGCTTGAAGCACAACCTGAACCAGATCCTCGCCACCCATTGCAAGCGCGACTTCGCGCAGGTGGTGAAGGATACGGACCGCGACTACTTCCTCTCCGCCGAACAGGCGAAGGAATATGGACTCGTGGACCAGGTTGTGAGCACGAAGAAGTAAGCGATGGCACGCACCTCGGGCGAAACGGAGACCTGCACTTTCTGCGGCAAGAGCCGCTTCAAGGTGAAGAGTCTGATCAGTGGCCCGCCCGGGGTGAACATCTGCAATGAGTGCATCGAGATCTGCAACACGATCCTCCTCGAGGAAAATCGCCGCCAGCAGGTTTCCACGCCCGAGACGCGCCCCATCCAGCAGGAGAAGCTCGCTTCACCGGCGAGCATCGCAGCGCACCTCGATCAGTACATCATCGGGCAGACCCATGCGAAGCGCGTGCTCAGCGTGGCGGTGCACAATCACTACACGCGACTGCAGCATCAGGGCTCGGCGCGCAAGGGTGATGACGTCGAGCTCGAGAAGTCGAACGTGCTGCTCATCGGCCCGACCGGAAGCGGCAAGACACTGCTCGCGCGCACACTCGCCAAGTTTCTTGACGTGCCATTTGCCATCGGCGATGCAACCACGCTGACGGAAGCCGGCGCTGTC
>SXGS01234314.1_pt1 | contig 32419 bp, 30 predicted proteins | sample 3174681 | NCBI WGS metagenome assembly SXGS01 (sample SAMN11356861, study PRJNA531348) | freshwater metagenome | isolation source: freshwater sample F1-80 | place: China: Fuxian Lake, Yuxi | collected 2017-12-25 | reverse complement strand
TAGTGGAGCCCGAGGCGGGAATTGAACCCGCGACCTACGCATTACGAGTGCGTTGCTCTACCACTGAGCTACCCGGGCGCGACGCTAACTCTACTGACAGTTTTCGCGTGGTCTGTGCGATTGCAGTGCTAGGGCGAGGGTTTTGAGTGGTGGGCACCTGAGAAGCGCCTTGTGAAGTGTTTCTATTTTCGCTTGTAACGGGCTGTGCGTAAAGAGGACCACTCAGCCCGCAGGGAAGCGAACTCATTTAAGGCATTAATGAGAGTCATGTGCGATTCTTTATTGGTTACCGCCATGGGAGCAGACGCCGACTTCGGTAACAAAAGTAGACGGAGCATTTCAACAGCCCAATCATTCGGATCTTGAGTATTGACGGTGTGAATGAGCGGGTGCTTTAGTAGTGGATCGAAATGAATATTGCTGATTAACACTGGTGTCCCCAACGACGCAGCTTCCAACGGTGGAATATTGGATGGCCCAAGTTGGCTAGGGAAAACTAGACAATGTGCGTCCATCATCAATTCGGCTAACTCTGCAGAACTCACAAAACCTCGGAACTCAATACGTTCCAAGATTCCAAGCTCATTGGCAACCTTCCTTACGTAATCAAGATTTCCTTTATCACTTCCGGTCAAGACCAATCGGCAGGTTCTATCGTGCTGGCAAACAATCTGGAATGCCTTTAACAGCAACACGTGACGTTTGTGCGGCCAAAACTGAGCTGGGTAAAGAAAAAACTTATATTCGGCATTGTTATTCCGCTCAGGAACAGCGGGTTGCACAACACCCAAACCCTGAACAATTATCCGATTTCCGATGGCACCGTAGATTGCCTGTATTCGCTCCGCTGTTCGATCTGTATCAACGATTACCCGAAATGATTTAGGAATAGTTTGACGGTAATAGAACTCGCGTTCTTCGAAGTGTCGGTCTCCCGAAATTTCAACAAATTCTGGGATATCGCGATGACCAAGATCCCAAACAGTTGTAATCATGGGAATATCGACGAGGTCAAGTGCAAGTGGGTTAGGGGAAAGAAAGTAGACAAGCGACACAGACTCTTTGATAAGAGACCGCTCAAATCGTCCATGACGAAGCCCAACCGTTTTCAGGAGCTTGTAGCCAGCTAGTGAATGACGAAAATTGAGCATGAGCATCGTCAATAGCCCGTTACGGTACGTTTTGACCTTCATCTCTGGAAACTGACTTTTTCGGGAAGCCTTCAGTGCTGTCGGGGAGTAAGTGACAAAATCAAATTTGGACCCTACGTGTTCAAAAAGCTTGCGGATTTCCGTCGCTTCATAGCCATGCGCACCTCCAGCATGCACATCATTCAGCACCACTAAGGCCACCTTGAGGGCACTCATTTGCTTTGTGGGCCGTGCGCTTTCTTTAATGCAAGCCATCCGTACCAGTCACTGGCACTCAAAGGTCGTTGGTTGGTCATCCAAGGACCCGAGCCAGCAATTTCTAGGCCCTGCAATCGCGCAGCATAAGCCAACTCTTGCAAGGTATACGCACGCATTTCATGATGTTCTGAAAAATGCTCATAAGCATGATCATCCATCTTGGTCTGGTGAACAAAGATTTCCATATCTATAGTCACTAGACCACTTACTCGGTCAACGGTTGGGCTACTGACACGTTTCACTTCAACTAATGAGTTTTTCTTCACCGTCATTCGAGTGACGGGTGGATCCTGATCCCATGCTGCGCGATGCCAGAAGTCAAAAACTGCCAGTCCATTATCCGACAAACTGTTGCGGATCGTCGCCAACGATCGATCGAGATCCATCTCTGTGGTTTGATAGCTCATCACATGGAAAAGTGAGTAGACAAGGTCAAATTTTGATTCCGTTTGAAAGTCGCCAATCTTTGTCTGCAAGTACGTGGCGTTGGGAGTTCCTCGCTTCCTAGCCACATCAAGCATTGACTCGCTTATGTCCACACCAGTCTTCTTGGTGTCCGAAGGAAACATGTTCAGGTGCATTCCGGAACCACAGCCAAGGTCAAGCACGCTTATTCGAAGTTCTCCAATGGGGTTATGTGATTTATAGAGTTTTAAAACAAAGTCAACTTCATCTTGATAGGGCTTACCTTCATTGAGTAAATCGTATGCCAACGCATACGAAGAAGAAAAGCGAAGACTCACACCAATATCTTACGAATCTGCTCAATTACATACTCCGTGTCAAACTCAGTCATTCCAAGACCGTTTGGTATGTAGAAACCATTACCTCCAAGGTTTTCGGCGATAGGCAGTTGCCTTTGCAACTCAATGCCGAAAGTCTTTAATAAGGGTTGTAAATGTAGTGGCCAAAAGAATGGTCGTGTCCCTACACCAACCTCGGCAAGTTTCGCTTGGATATCCGAACGGGTTCCAGAATGCTTACCTTGAAGAACTATTCCAAATACCCAGTAATCATTCACACCGAATTCGGTTTCTGAAAGCGCAAGGCTGATGTCTGCAATATCTTTAAATGCAGCCAGGTACAGTTTTCCAAGAGCGCGACGTCTCTCAAGTATCTGATCAATTCGGGCTAGTTGTGAAGAGCCGAGCGCGCACTGAAGCGATGACATTCTCAGATTCCAACCGAGTTCATCGTGCACAAAACGTTTATCCGACTGGAACGTCAGGTTGCGGTAGTAACGAAGCTTCTGCGCTAGCGAGTCGTCGTCAGTAACCACCATCCCTCCTTCGCCGGTTGTTAAATGCTTGTTGGCATAAAAACTGAAAGTGCTTACTAAGCCGAATGAACCACAACGCTTACCTTTATATAGAAGTCCGTGTGACTCCGCAGCATCTTCAATAATGACTAGGTTGTGACGTTTTGCAAGCCCCACCAAAACATCCATGTCAACGGGTAAACCATAGGTATGTACTGCCATGATCGCCCTAGTTTGCGGTGTGATTAACTTTTCAACTGCACTGACATCTATATTCCAAGTAAGCGGGTCCGCATCAACGAAAATGGGGGTGGCGCCACATCGAAGTATCTGAGAAACACATGAAATAATTGCGAAGGATGGAACAATAATTTCATCACCCGGCCCAAATCCCAATGAATGTATAACTAGTTCAATGGCTGCGGTGCCATTCGTTACTGATACCCCATAATTTCGATCACAAAAATTTGCAAAGCCATTTTCAAACTTTGCTACCACCGGACCCTCGCCAGAAATCCATCCGTCTCGGAGGGCTTGGCTGACAGCCAAAACATCGCTCTCATCAATTAGTGGTGTATTCACTGGCACTTGATGCATCAGCCAGAAGTCTCGTCGCTGTAACGAATTTCGTGGGTCTTCGGTATAAATCGTGTTTTATCTCGACCTTCCGCATATGGTCCCTGCTTGATTTCGATCATGTCGATATCTTCTAGTACCTCGAAACCGTGCCCCCCAGTGTTAAGAAGCATTAGGTCCCCAGCGCCTAGAGTCATACTTGACACATAGGTTCGGTCGCTTTCGTAGAAATCAACTCGAATTCGTCCTTTGCGGATGTAGAGCACCTCTTGTGTGCCTATCAAAGTTCGCGAGATGGGTTCATGTATGTGGGCCTGAATAATCTCACCCTTTGGACGGTTCATGTATGCGACTTGTTGACCGAATGTATCTGGCGTAAGAAAGTCGATACCCGCAGGTTTGTAAGCAGAGCGGACGATTACTGCAAGTTGATTGTTTAATCGATCCGAAACCCAGACAATATTTGTATCAATTGTGGTCACGCCGAAAGGTTACAACTAATTTGATAGTTTTTGGTAGTGCGTATTTCAATTAAATCAGCTTTAAAGCGTCTTGAGATAAGTTTTTTGACGACTAATCCCCGGTATTCAGTGACTCGGCTTATGTTACAAAAAGTCGGAATACTTCTTGTATTCCTAGCTAGATCTGTCTTGGAATGGAAACTATTACGTCAAGCACACAGACACTCAAAGAAAGCGCTTGGAGCGTACTCAAACAAAAGTGCGTTGATTATCGCTGGAGGGCCATCGGTAAATCGCCTCAACATTGCGAAGGTTCTTGATGCTCAGAAAAGTGGAGAGTTAGATGTTTTTGCACTTAACTGGTTCCCTCTAAGTGAACTTGCACAGACATTAGTCCCCGACTTTTTCTGTCTTTCTGATCCGCTCAATAAACCAGGTGTGATAAAGGAATTTAAAAACCATCGAAACGAAGAGATTTGGAACTATCTACACTCTCGGCCGCAAATTAAATTGATACTTCCTCATAATTGGCTAAAACAAGACCAATTAATCAAAAATAAAGTTGAAATCTGGATCGATGATAGAGATCTTGCTGGGTGGTCTCGTTCAAGTTCTGTGTTACGTCCCAGGGGCTATCTTTCAGTTACAGCGCACAAAACTATTGCGGCAGCGCTTCATTTAGGGTATAAAAATATTTTCTTAGTAGGCCTAGATAACTCTCTTTTTAAAAATGTTGAAGTTGACGGGGAGAATCAAATTATAGAAACGCCCGCACATTTCTACGATGATTCCAAATCTGTTGATATTCAGCGCCAACTCTTTTATCCAAATGGAATGCAAAGTTTTCTGTACAACTACTCGTTAGTTTTCGTTGATCTGAAAAAGTGTTTTCAAGCCACCACAATATTCAACATTGATAAGTCATCAATGACAGATGCGTTCCCTAAAATCGATAGCGAATTTATTTACTAGTACCTTTAAGTATTGAGTATTTTCTTAAAGCGGTTGATTGCTTTCCAGAAACCTTGACCATTGAGCAACGTTGTACTGAGGGCTCGCATCACTGGTTGGACTCTTCCAAATATATGGTGAATTCGCTATATTACCCACAAGTGAGTCTGATCCATCACCTAAAGTCATTTCTAATGTATGAGTCATCGACAACTCAGTTTGGCTGGTATCTGTTGCAAGTTCGGAAGGGCGCTTTACTACTATTGCCCCAGACAGGTTGGCAATTTGTGCCATCTCGTCATCATCGGAACTCACAACCACCGAATTTAGGTATTTAGATTCTTGTCCCCAGCGTATTGACCATTTAGTAAGCGGATGACCAGAAACCGCCCGTAGATTCTTTCGCAGTACACCCTTAGAGCCGCCACGTACTGGCACCACGATGAAGAATTTTAACTTAATTTTTGATTTTATCTATACAGAATACTACGAGTTAAAAATCTCGAAGACGGTATCACTGAAATACTCTTCACCAGGTTTCAGCAATCCACTTTGAGGACATGTTCGCATATAATTTAGTAATGGAATTACCGGGGCAACAAAAACTATCGACAATACAATTGCGTGCCCGCAACGATCTTCGTCTGAAGATCACCAACGGTCAATACAAAACCGTTGCTAACCCTTGTGTCATTTGTGAAAAGGGTATTGAACCGATTGGCTCAATAGACGAAGTCATTGCAGAAATTGACCGCTATGGAATCCCTACTCAGACAGTCATGTGCAAAAAATGTGGGATGCTTCGAACCGATCCCATTTTTGGAGATTCTGACTACTCCGATTTCTATAAACATCATTACCGCGAGTTATATAGCGGAGCGTCGGATGCAACTGATGAATTCTTCAAAGAACAAACCAAACGAGGTAAGCAACTTCGTAAATTGATTAGCAAACACATTGAGATAAGTGGTGCAGACATTATCGAAGTTGGTTGCGGGGCAGGCGGTATCCTCCAAGGGATTATCGGCGATGACGCCAATGGAATTGGTTGTGATTTTGGATTCAATTATCTAAAATTTGCACAGTCAAAATCTTTGCAGGTGTTTCAAGGCTCAATAGAGGCCCTGTCGAATAATTCTGCAGATGTATTGGTCTATTCACATGTTTTAGAGCACATTGCGAAACCAAAGATTGAAATTAGTGAAATGTTTCGGGTTGTAAAAGATAATGGGCTGGTAGTAATAGTTGTTCCTGGTGTTTATTCAATTCACCGACATTATGGAGGTCGTCTATCCAGGTATCTTCAGAGCGCGCATTTGCATCATTACACACGCGAACACTTGAGAGCGGTAATGGAGAACAGTGGTTTTTCGGAACGCTACGGGACCCAAGGTGTAACGGCATTATTTGCTAAAGAAACAAAAGCTCTGAATGAGATTAACTTAGGAACAAAACCCTCGACAAAAAAAACTAAACGATATTTGAAACTAATGTTGATTTCAAGATTGCCCTTATCAGTATTACTGTTCCTGTACACATTCTTGCTTGATGCTTTAGCAACCGCTCGTAGATTTTTCATGCCAGATGGTGTCAATGACGATTGATTTGATCAAAAGACTGAAGCATGTAGTTTTCTTACGAACAATCTTTTCACTTAGCGACCAGAAGTCCGCGTTAAGAAGATGAGCAACGCAACGATAGCCATTTTTCGTACAGCCGAGCCAGTGATGTTTCCAAATAAGAATGTTGTTGAAGTCAACTACTTGGTGCAAGTGAAGCTAAAAAAGGGATGTCACGTAATTGGACTTTGCGAAAAACACGAGATTCGCTACCTATATTCGCCAGAAGTTGCGTTAATGCTTGAATTACCCGGTTTTTCTCCTGTAATCCAGCATGGATGGATGACTGAGGATCCAATTAGTTTTGACAATTGGGCTACAACGTTTGTGAGTGTGAAAAGTTCATGAAATTGAAGTTGAATCAATTGAGTTGCGAGGCTTTAACCTAAACTTAGGGTGCCAAAAAGTCAACAAAGTGTCATAGAATTCTTGGTTAATTGAAGACTGGGAAATCATGGATTTACCAGTTAATTTCAAGAACCCAATTGATTAATCTCAAAATCACCAATTGTTATCGAAAAATGGTCCATCAATGATTCAAAAGATGTCTCTGACAGAACAGGATAAACAGGAATTGGATCACCTGAAGTTCAATGCGGAGGACACTCAGGACGATCATTACGACTATTCGAAAGTAGTAGTAAAGAAGCCCTGGGGATATGAATATCTAATTTTCTCCAATGAAGTGGTTGCAGTCTGGGTCCTCTTTCTTAAGGCAGACTCCCAGACATCCATGCACTGCCATCCCCAAAAAAAGACTTCTCTCGTAGTATTGGAAGGAGTAGTCAACTGTTCGAGCCTTATCCAAAAGTTGGATAGGTCAGCAGGTGAAGGCTTGCTCATCGACAAGGGTGTCTTTCACCAGACAACAACTCCTACGGAATCAACCGCTTTTGTTATGGAAATTGAGTCTCCTGTCAACAAACGCGATTTGGTACGGCTAAAGGATAAATACGGTCGCAAAGGTAAAGGATACGAGTCAGAAGATCAGCACTCTTTTGATACGCAAAATTACAACTACCTATCATTGCAAAGGTTTGAGAGTCAACAGAATCTCAAAAAACGATTCGGGCAGTGCTCTATGACATTTAAGAAGTTAACCGATGAAAAAACATTGGATGAAATTCTAGAACTTAAACCAGATGATATTTTTTGCCTTCTAAAAGGAAATATTATTGGCATCTCTAACCAATCTGTCGTTGAGGTCGGGGACACGGTGACTATTGAGTCACTAGGAAAATTTGGTCGGTTGCATGCCAGTCCAGACGCTGAGTCATTAATCATCAGGAAAATAGACCATACTTCTAAAGTCTCGGATTGTGTTGCTTCTTTTTTAAATGAAATCAATTTGAGTCCAATTTTCATCACGCCAGGTGAGGCCAATGTTCATCTGCTTGACTCCATTGGTAGGCATGAAAGCTTGAGTTTTGTTTGCACCCAAAGTGAAAGAAGTGCTTCCCTAGCAGTCGAGTCATTTTGCAAACTGCGGTCAGGCATCGGTGTACTGGTTGTTTCGTCTGGAGCAGCATCCGCAAATACAGTTCCTGGTGTAGCAAATGCATGGGTTGACTCCGTACCAATGCTAATAATTTCCGGTCAGGCACGGACTGACCAAGACACAGATGGAAGGGTCAGGCAATTAGGCAACAAGGAATTGAGGGTGATAGATCTGATTACGCCAATAACAAAGTATGCCGTCAAGGTCAACGATCCATTAATGATTCGTTACCATCTTGAAAAGGCCGTTTACATCGCTACACAAGGTAGACCAGGGCCTGTTTGGATTGATCTTCCGATTGATATTCAGGGAATGGTGATAGACGAAGAAGAGCTCAAACGATTTGATCCTGAAGAGCTAAGTTTGGCCAATAAGACTCCGACGAATGAATTGCGCCAACAAATCCTTCGGGTGCTTGCTCTCCTCCAGCAATACTCTCGGCCAGTTATTTTGGCTGGAAGTGGGATCCGCCATGCGAAAGCAACAGAGGAGTTTCTAGAATTAGTCAACCAACTTAAGGTTCCGGTCCTCACCAGTCGGCGGGGAGCTGATCTTCTGCCGGATGATCATCCATACTTTTTTGGTCGACCGGGCGCTTATGGTCAACGAAGCGCCAACTTCGTTATCCAAAATTGTGACCTGTTAATCAGTATTGGCTCGCGCAATTCCATTCCTCTAATAGGCCGCAACACAAGTGCATTTGCACGCTCGGCATTTAAAGTAGTGGTCGATATCGACCCTAGCGAGTTGGAAAAACCGACACTGAAACCAGATTTTCCTCTGTCTATGGATGCAGGACAGTTTATCCAAGAGTGCCTTTCTCTTTTGCCAGCTTCGTTTCCTTCCTATCCGTCTTGGATAGAACGCTGTGAGGAGTGGCGTCAGAAATTTCCTTTTGACTCCTATACGGGTCTATCGCTCCCTTTAGACCCGCCCGAAAATGGGCTGGTGTATCCACTTCCACTACTGCGCACACTTTCCGACGCACTTACTGAAAATGATGTTGTTGTAGCCGACGGAGGAGCAGCGCTGATTTACGTACTTTTGGCTTTCAGATTTAAACTGGGTCAAAGACTAATTAGTTCAACAGGACTTGAGCTGCCCGGCTTTGCCTTAGCAGGGGCTATTGGTGCCTGCATCGCGAGCGACCGAAGACCGGTTGTATGTCTCTGCGAGGACCGCGGCTTTCAGATCAGCATCCAAGATCTTCAAACTATTATTGATTACCGGTTACCGATCAAAGTACTCATTTTTAAAAGCAAAGGTCATTCAATTATTCGAAATATTCAGCGAGACTATTTTGGAGGTCGATTTGTTGGTACCGATCATGAAATCCGTTTAGGGTCCGCCCCGTTACTTCAGATAGTTAAGTCTTTTGGAATTCCAACTTTTCAAGCCACTCGAACCAACAAACTTTCTTCTACCCTCAGGGAATGGCTTAAGATAGAGGGTCCAGCAGTTTTTGAAATCGAGGTTGAAGATGATCAGGACAGAATTCCCCGTCCTGGTTTTACCATTCAAGATGACCAAAAGTGGATAGCTAAGCCCCTAGAAGATATGTATCCGCTGTTGGACCGCAAAATACTGCAAGAGAATATGATTATCAATCTGGTCCACGAAGACTAAGGAGCCATCCATATCAAGCGCGTAGCTGATTACATTATTGAGTTTTTCGAAGACCTTGGTGTTGATCACGTTTTTACTGTTTCTGGCGGAGGATCGATTTTTCTCTGTGACGCTTTAACAAAAGCCAAAAGAATGAAATACGTTTCCTGTCATCATGAGCAAGCTGCCTCGATGTCGACTGAGGCCTACGCTCGAGTTAGACGGGGACTAGGGGTTACGTTGGTAACAACAGGACCAGGAGGAACGAACGCCATTACAGGTGTCGCTGGATCATGGCTTGACCATGTTCCTCAAATTGTCATTTCTGGACAAGTCTTCGCAGCACAAACCATCAACAAACATCCGGGCTTGAGAACGTTGGGCGTTCAGGAAATAAACATCGTTGATCTTGTTCGTCCAATAACCAAATATTCCGTCATGGTGGAGGATGCACAAGAGATCGGGTATCACTTGGAGAAGGCAGTCTATCTAGCCACCCATGGTAGGCCTGGACCCGTTTGGATCGATATTCCGGCGAATGTTCAGAATACTAAGATTGATCTAAACACGCTTAAACGATTTGACCCCAGAGAGTGTGAAATTCACTTAGATCCAACACTCGAGGAAAAAGTAGCTCAGGTGGTGAAACTCTTGAAATTGGCCAAACGGCCATTAATCCACGTTGGGCAGGGCGTGCGAATCGCGAGGGCCGAGGATGAGTTTTTTAAACTCATAGAGCTGTATCAACTGCCTTTTGTAACTGCTCGCAACGCTAACGATATGGCGCCTGAGAATCATGAACTTTATGTAGGTCGTCCAGGAACCTATGGCCAGCGAGGAGCCAACTTTGCGGTACAAACTTCTGATCTTTATATTGCTGTCGGCACGCGCCTCTCGCTTGCCCAAACCGGATATAACGCAAGAGACTACGCACGTAACGCCAAAGTGATAATGGTTGATATTGACCAGGCAGAGCTTGACAAAGACACTGTGAATCTTCATCTGAAAATTCAGACAGATGCAAAGCTTTTCATACAAGAGTTAAACCGGCAATTATCTCGAGCAGAGCTAGTTACCAAGAGGTGGGAACGATGGCTCGCGCAGTGTCAACAGTGGATAGAAAAGTATCCGGTAGTTTTGCCTGAGTATCAAGAAATAGTCGGCAGTGTGAACTCATACCATTTCATCGGTGTTCTATCCGATGTTTTAACTTCGAATGACATCGTCGTAACAGATATGGGATTTGCCTTTCAAAGTACTCACCAGGCATTCCGGGTGAAAAAGGGACAACGAGTGTTCACCAATTGCGGCCTTGCTTCAATGGGCTGGGGTTTGCCAGCAGCTGTTGGAGCTTGTTTTGGCAGCGGTATGAAAAGAACGATTTGCATCGCCGGTGAGGGCGGGTTTCTTATGACCTATCATGAGATGGCAACTGTTATGCATCATCAGCTCCCCGTTAAACTCTTTGTCCTGAACAATGGCGGCTATCTCACTATTAAGCAGACTCAAGACCTCGGATTTGAAGGGCGCCACATGGGAAGTGACGAGGGCTCGGGTATCTCTTTTCCAGATTTCATGGAAATCGCAAAGGCCCACCGCTTTAAGGCGGTACGTCTTGACTCACATGTGAACCTGAAACAGCAAATCGAAGACATCATGAACCATGAGGGGCCGGTCCTCTGTGAAATCATGATGGATACCAATCAGATGCAGGCACCCAAGGCCATCAACCGACGCAGTGCGGACGGTACCGTTATGCAAACTGCTCTTGAAGATAGTTATCCATTTCTGGATCCAAAAGAAATAGCGGAAAACCTAAGCATTATAAATAGACTGTGAATTCAAATCACTTAGGAGAATGTTCATGCAAAAAAAAGCGTTGATTATCGCGGGAAAACTGATTCAAGATCACGAATATATTTACCCTTACTACCGACTTCAAGAAGAAGGTTACGAAGTCGATGTTGCAGTTCGAGGTAAAGAAACTGTGCTGGCAAGTATCGGTGTCAAAGTTGTTCCCACAAAGGATATCCCAGAGCTCAAGGTGGGAGATTATGAACTTCTAGTTCTCCCGGGTGGCGCCAAGGCAATGGAGTATATGAGGCAGGATCAAGACATCCTGAAGTTCATCTCCGATTTTCATGCGTCGGGACGGGTTGTCGCATCAATTTGTCATGCAGGCCAATTGTTGATTTCTGCCAAACTTGTCAAAGGTAGAAAGATCTCAGGGTATTACAGCATCAAGGACGACATTGTAAACGCGGGCGGCATCTATGTGGATGCGCCATTTGTAACCGACGACTATATCGTTTCATGCCCTCACTACATGCATCTCGGACCATGGATGAAAGAAGTAATCACTCAGGTAAATAAAAATCTAGAATAATTGTTTGATTCGGGTTCGACCAAAAATTCAAACTGGCATTGGGGTCACCTATCGAAAAGCAACCTGGTATGAATGAAGCGTTATCGAAGGCCGAAGAATTGTTGGATTGGGTTGGAACATTCGGAACAACAGTGTTCAGTTGGATCAGACAAGACGTAAGGTGCTCCCGTGCGTGAATACGATGCCCTTTCTGGCTATCCCGCCCCAAATGAGCCAAGGTGGGTTTATCCAAATAGTCGGACGATTCACAACAGAATCATTGCGTCCTATCGAGACAAGGATTTTTATGATGGAGACCGAGTTAACGGTTATGGAGGTTATAGAAACGACGGTCGCTGGGCCCCCATCGCTAGGAATATGTTGCAGAGATACTCTCTCAATGAACAATCTTCCATTCTCCAAGTCGGATGCGAAAAGGGCTTCTTACTTCATGAATTTACTCAGATTCTTCCTTCCATCACGATAAGGGGAATTGAAATTTCAGATTATGCGATTGACTGTGCCATTTCTTCAATCAAACCTTTTATTTTCAAGGGTCTATTTACTGAACTACCATTTACGGATAAGGAATTTGATCTCATTATCGCCATTGGGGTGGTCTACTCTTTGAATTTACAAGATGCAATTAAATGTCTGAAAGAGATTCAGAGAGTCGGTAAAGGAAAGAGTTTTATTACTCTTGGTGCTTACGAAACGGAAGAGGATTTGCGGCTGTTCAGATATTGGACTCTGCTTGGATGCACGATTTTGTCAAAGACCGACTGGGTCGAAGTCTTGAATCACGTGGGCTACACAGGAGATTACAAATTCGTTACGGCTAAATCACTCAACCTTCTAGAAAAGAACCAGCCATAATTATGTCGCTGATTGGAATTTGTCGAAATGAGTCATCGCTCTACCTGATCGTCAAATTCTGTTGTAGTTTGTCGGAATGTGTAGCTAGTGAACGGTTAGTGAGCTAATTTTGGCTGGTTATCAAAAAAAGAGTGGGTGATGGAAAATAAATTCAGATTGGAGTGGGAGCGACTTGAGCGCTTATTGCCAAGACCAGAGCGCGTGAGAAACGTTGTCACAGTTGATTATTTAGAGTTCGTTGAAAAAATTAACCGCCAAGAAGATCCATTTGTTAAGTCGATGGTTGGATCTCTCTATTCTGGGGATGTCTATCTTCTTAAATCTGCTTTTCCCGAAAGATTTATGGTTGATTTACGAACGAGTGTCCAAGAGTATTGGAGTGCTAAGCCTTCTGAGTTCTATAAAATGTTAGAGAGAACACCTGATTTTCATCGAATAATTGATTTTGAAGCTGGAAAGAAATATAGTTTTCGAGTTTGTAAGCACTCAGCTTATTTTTATAATTGGAATGATGATCCTCTCAAATTGTTTGGCGTGATATACGAACGTTGGCGAGTTATCAAATTATTAATGGGGCTAAGGCCCGACGAGTATGAAAGAAATACCCCTAAGGATGGAGTAATAGATCGGGTTCAAATTGTTCGCTATCCACCTCGGATTGGCTTTCTCGAACCCCATTCAGACCCTTATCTTTATCAACGCCTATTCCTTAGCGGCTACATGAGTAAGCGCGGCATTGACTACCAAGGGGGAGGATTTTATTTAGTTGGTAGTGGGGATAAAGTCGTCGAGGTAGAGGACCAAATTGATGTCGGAGATGTATGTATTGGTTATGCCACGGTTTACCACGGCGTTGCACCTGCCGACAAAGACAAGGAACCAAATTGGGAAAGTGACGATGGTCGTTGGTTTCTGTCAATGTACAGTAATGAAAGTGATGAGGTAGTCAACCGGCATACCGGTCACGCCGTAAGAATCCTCATAGAAGGGGTGATGCCTGATGGATATTGATTAACGGAAAGAGATGTTTTTTGACACCAGTTTTCTTGTTTTGAGAAAATGCGTACCTTACGAGTTGATAGAAGCAACCCAGTCAATCATGACTTCGGCCTATTTGTATTTGCTAAGCAGAGGCACTCACCTAAAAGAGGGGACTACGGAAGTTTGCTCAACAAATAATCGAGTTAACGTCGAAAAAGTTTGCAAAGAATCAGAACTGACGAATTCAAATGCTAAACTAAAGCATGTTGGAGAAGTCTTGCTAGACAAGCGAATCCTTATCACAGGAGCATCTAGAGGGCTCGGTGCCGTTGTCGCGCATGCCTTTGCTGAGCGCGGGGCGCGGATTGCGCTTATGGCTCGGTCGCAGGACAAACTTGAACAAGTTCGCATGTCTTGCATGAATCCTGAGCAGCATGTGAGCATTCCCGTCGATCTGTTAAAAATGAATGACATTGAGCCCGCAGTTCAGAAAGCACAAGCGTTCTTAAGTGGTATTGATGTGGTTATTCACGCTGCTGGCGGGGGCTTAGGTCTAAAAGAAGATTTTTTGATGCATGAGGATTTCACAAAACTTTTTGTTCTCAACTTAGGTGCCGTTGCGGAAATCAATAAGTTGGTGTCTGCTGAGATGAAGAAGCGGGGCTCTGGGAATTTGGTCCATGTCGGATCGATTGCCTCTAGTGAAGGCGTTGGATCAGTAGGTTACAACACCGTAAAGGCTGCGCTAGCCGCCTACGTTCGTAGCCTTGGCCGTGAATTAAATCGTTTTAATGTTATTGCAACAGGTATTCTTCCCGGAGGATTTATTTCGCCAGGCAATGCGATGTCTCGGTTGAAAGAGTCCAATCCATCCGCGTACAATGCATTTATTGAAGAGCGGCTTCCTCGCCATGTCATGGGGAATGCTCAAGAACTAATTCCAATGCTTATTCTTCTTAGTTCCGATGATGCGTCAATGATGGGGGGATGCTTGGTGCCGATCGATGCCGGTGAGGGCAGGGCTTATATTCAGTAACATCGAAAACCCCCGTTGGGAGCTGTGAAGATCAAATCACAGTTGAAAAGATTACGGCAGTTTTGCTTCTGTGTTGCGATGGAGCAGCTTTATTGCAGAAATTAGGAAATAAATATGGTAAATTTTCTTTCTTGACAACGTCTTCATACTTTGTGCCTTACTCGGCCCTGTCGGCTGAAGTCGCCGTACTAAAAACTGAGATTATGCAGGCCGTTGAGTGTGTTCTTGATTCAGGTCGATATATTCTGGGACCAGAGGTGGCAGCGTTTGAGCAGGAGTTCGCCAAATACTGTCAAACCAAATTCGCTGTTGGCATCTCAAATGGAACTTGCGCTCTGAATCTGGTATTGCGTGGCATCGGTCTTGCAGAGGGCGACGAAATCATTACCGTTTCCAATTCATTTGTCGCATCGGCCTCATCCATATCTTTGGCCGGAGCTAAACCCGTCTTTGTAGACATATGTGTCGATGGAAATATGGATCCACAAAAACTGGAAGACGCAATTACAAATCGCACCAGAGCTGTTGTCCCTGTTCACCTAACGGGTCGTCCTGCAAAAATGAATGATATCCTCGAAATTGCGCAAAGACACGATATTTTTGTGCTTGAAGATGCAGCGCAGGCTATAGGAGCGTCCCTGGATGGAAAGCGTGTGGGAAGCTGGGGTCATGCAGCCTGCTTTAGCTTGCATCCCTTGAAGAATTTGCATGCATTCGGTGATGGTGGAATGGTTACAACCAATGATTTAGATATTCTCAACCAATTGGCGAAGTCGAGAAATCATGGACTGGCAAGTCGTGAGCAGTGCGACTTTTGGAGTTTCAACTGCCGATTGGATGAGATTCAAGCTGCAATGTTGCGGGTGCAATTGCGCCATCTGGATATGTGGACCGAGACAAGACGCAAATTAGCTATTCGCTATAACGACCTACTGCGACCTTATGTGGATGTCCCAGATGAAGGACCAGGTGAGAGGTGTGTGTTTCAAACATATGTCGTGAGCGCAGAAAGGCGTGACGAACTCAAGCAATACCTCAACAACCATGGAGTGGAGGCTCTTATTCACTATGCCACGCCAATTCATTTGCAACCTGCAGCCAAGGAATTGGGATATACATCTGCTGACTTTCCAGTGACCATGCATCACGTCGGACGTATCTTAAGCCTCCCCTTGTACCCGACGATGACGCATACGCAACAAGATCACGTTGCTGAACTAATTGAATCATTTTATGCGAGAAATTGAAATTCGATAGTTGTGAATAATGCACGTTAACTACTCCTATCTTGATCAGCAGTTTGCTGAAGTTGAACTGTATTTTGATGATCTTCGCAAGTTGGTTTCCAGCGGAGAGTTCACGTTGGGGCCGTATGTTGAAGCTTTTGAAACAAAATTTGCTAAATACATCGGTGTAAAGCATGCAGTTGGTACAAATACTGGCACTGGAGCACTTACTCTCGCATTGAAAGCCGTTGGAGTTGGGTATGGTAGCGAAGTGATCACGGTAGCCAACACGTTCATTGCAACAGTTGGGGCGATAGTTGCAGCTGGCGCACGCCCAGTAATTGTCGATTGTGACGAGCGTTATCAAATAGATGTAAACAAAATAGAAGCTGTAATTTCGCCAAAGACGGCGGCGATTCTCCCCGTGCATTGGGCTGGTTGCCCACCTGAATTAGATAGGATTCTCGAAATTGCTGATCGACATGGTATCCCCGTGGTGGAGGATGCTTGTCCTGCAGTTGGCGCGAAAATCAACGGTAGGTCTGCTGGTACGTTTGGGAAAGTGAATGCTTTCAGCATGCATCCATTGAAACCACTCAATGTCTGGGGTGATGGCGGCATTGTCGTTACTGACGACGATAAAGCTGCAGAGTTTCTTCGCCTTTATCGCAATCATGGACTTAAAGATCGTGATCATGTAGAAATTTGGGGGGTTAATGACCGACTACAACCATTCCAGGCCGTAGTTGGGAGCCGCGTGCTCGACACAGTCGAAGACTTGGTCGAGAAGCGAATACGAAATGCGCGCTTGCTAGACAATGGTCTCAAAGGGCTTGAAACCTTTATACGTCTTCCTCGTCGGCCGACGGGTTATCGGGAGGTTTACCAGCTTTATCTAGCAACGGCTTCTCGCCGGGACGAACTTGTCAAGTTTCTCGGTGCACGTGGAGTTGAGGCCAAGGTGCACTATCCAACTCCAATTCATTTACAGAATGCTGCGAAGGATCTGGGTTACAAGCGAGGAGACTTCCCGGTATGTGAGCGTCAGTCACAGGAGATTGTTACGTTGCCAGCTCACCAGCATATTTCTGAACAACAGGTTAATTATATCGTTTCTACGATTCGTGAATTTTATGGTTGCACAATCGCGTAATAAAGATGGCTAGTCGTGAACAATTGGCTTTAAAAGTCAGTGTCATAATAGTTACTCATTCCGAAGAGCGGTTGCCAAAACTGAAGCAAATTCTTAATGGAATTGCATCCCAAACATACCCCCACATCGAAGTCATTGTAGTTGGTAACGGGGTAACTGAATTAGAACACGAGTATTTGAACCAGTGGGCAATTGACGCAAAGGATCGGCGATTTTTACCATTCAGCGATAATGCTTGGAGCTACTTGGATCATTCCACCATCGGGCGTCTTCGCTATCGGGCAGGAATTCAGCATGCACAAGGCGATCTAATTTTTTGTCAATCAGATGATGATTTTGTCGCTCCGGACTTTTTTGAACGGATGGTGAACCTATTCGAATTCAATGCAGATTGTATGACCGCAATTGGAATTCCTTTGGGTTATTACTGGGAAAGCAAACGTGTAGAGTTTCCAAAAGAGGGCGCATGGAAAGCGAGACCACGATACATGCATGGCAAAGATCTTGTCCTTAATTGGATTAAGGACAAAAGTTTCCATCCGAATCCAGGTTTTTGTTTTGTTTGTCGAAGAGCATTATTTGTAGAGGCGGGCGACACTATTTGGTACGGTTACGACACTAGTGTTTTACTTTCTCTGGTTCCACAAGGAATAACAGGTTTTGACTCCGAAGCTCTTATGTACTGGGGTTGTCACGAAAACCAGGCACACCTTGAATTGGATGAAAAGCACTATCAGAATTTTGTTTACGTAAAACAGTTTAGAAAACGGAATCAACTGGCACTTGATATTTGGAAAAAAATCGGCAGCCCAGCCGAAGTTCGTACGCTCAAAACGTTTCAAAAGAATGAATTGGCCCATCATTCCGCAAGGGGAGTGTTCCTGGCTCTAAAGAGAAAAAATTTGCTACTTGCTTTTAAGCATTTTAAAACTGGTGGAATTCTGAGAGTAATAGTGATTGGGCTTAAAGAAGTGAAAGTAAAGATTAGCAGATGTTGAGCAGTATTGTTAAAAATTTTGGGCGTTGGGTTCTTCCAGAGCGTTTGAGAATTCGACTAGAAGGTGCGTTTATACATTTGATAAGAAAGAATCGTCTTCACCACGTCAGGTATAACGGTGATGGGGGTATTGACGTGACTTTTATCGAATACAAGTATGTTGCTACGCCCCCTGATCGACGGCTTGTTGATTTAGTAGCGTCAGCAGGCAAGATCCTTTCATCCGAAGAGATGGTTCAAACATTGCACGACAATGATTCGGAAAGATATCCCTCGTTGTTTGATTTTGGTAATCATTATTTATTACTAACTGCCCTAGCAAAAGCCAGAAAAGCCAAGAAAATTATAGAAGTCGGGACAGGGGGTGGTGCTTCGCTTTGGGCGTGGTTGTCGGCGGATTGCGTGCAAATGGTGTCCACGTGGGATATTCGACCGCTTGAGGATAATCACGATTGGCTTGCAACTGAGGACTGCAAGAAGTTAGTCACTAATAAGCTCAGATTAGAATCCAATCGCTGGCAACAATTTGTAGAAGACTTGAGTGACTCCGAAGTCTGGGAACAGAGACGTTTGGAGATTGCTGATGCAGACATTATTTTCATTGATGGCCCACATGATGGAATTTTTGAAACAGCAGTTTGGTCAAAAATCAATTCTCTACATAATGTTAAAGAAATCTTGTTGGTCTTTGATGACATTCGGTTGAGTTCTATGGTTGATTTTTGGACTGGCCTCCCAGTGCCCAAATTAGACGTCACATTCATAGGCCATCAAAGTGGAACTGGCGCAGCACTACTGGAAGCAAATCGTAAATAAGCATGCTTCAGGAGCAAATCTCACTGATTCGACAGATGGACAGAAAAATCCTTCTCAGTAAGTTAAAGAGAGCCTGGCGTATTCCTCACGAGCTGTTGTTACTTGTTGTTGCAGTACCAATAGTGATGGTGATTCGCTTAATGAGGCCTTGGGTCCTTGTTAGATGGGATAACATGCCCAGTCCTCGAATTGGTCATTTTGCAGCCAACCCTGAACTGTATCTCTGTGAACGAGATGCCGGCATTGATATCCCCGACCATCGTCATATAGATATTTTCTTCATGGAAAAGCCAATTTGTAATCAACAATTGGCACAGATGTGGCGGAGGGTTCTAAAAGTCTGGCCCCATTGGATAATGTCGCCTATTCGACGGGCGAACCTGCTTTTACCTGGTGGAAAGATCCATCAGATTTCTGACGACTCGCATTCAGATCGGGATGTACATAGTTTGTTGGATAGATTTCCGCCGCATCTTGAGTTCACTGCAGACGAGGAGGTCAAAGGAAATGCTGAACTGCGTAAAATTGGGGTACCCTCTGGATCTCCATTTGTTTGTTTGATTGTTCGCGACGCTGCGTATTTAGATTCGCACCAACTAAAAGATTGGAGCTATCACAAACATCGTGACTCTGAAATTAAGAATTACGTGCTTGCAGCGGAGGAACTCGCTGAGCGTGGTTACTATGTGTTGCGAATGGGAGCCAAAGTTCTCGATTCATTCAATAGCAATCACCCAAAAGTCATTGACTATGCGACTAACGGAATGCGAACTGATTTTATGGACATCTATTTAGGCGCTAAGTGCACTTTTTGTATTTCAACTTCAACTGGATTTGACGCCGTACCATTGATATTTCGTCGGCCGATTGTATTTGTGAATCTAGTTCCAATTGGTTACCTTTGGACTTTTGAGTCACAAGTTATCGCGATCACTAGGCATCATTTCTCAACAGAGAAACAACGGGATCTGTCGTTGAAAGAGATATTCACCTCTAACGTTGGATTTGCGCTCAAAGCTTTGGAGTATGAGACCAACAACATAAAACTGATCGAGAATACCCCAGAGGAAATTCGCGATGTCGCAGTTGAAATGGAGAAACGCCTGACCGGCACTTGGCAATCAGATCCTATTGATTACGAATTGCAAAAGAGGTTTTGGGACATCTACCCGATAGAAGAACTTGATCGGATGGGTCGTCCATTGCATGGAAAGATTAGTTGTCGAATAGGTGCAGATTTTCTACGCGCTAATACTTCATTTCTCAAGTGACTAAATAAAGTTTTCGAAGCGTGATGGTCAAAAATAATCGGTCAGAATCGAGAGCAAATGAGCCAAAATTTGCTTTTGATGCAGTACTACAACTCACTTGATCAATTTCCAGAGAATCATTTGTAATACTAAGCCAAATAAATTTTGAATTTTAGTAACGCGATAAGGAATGTTTTATTTTCTTACTTAGTTATATTTCTAAGAAATTTGCATGGGAAATTAGTACTTTAGGAATCTAGTCGCCCAGAACATTTGAGTGAACATGTTTTACAGAACAGATATTAGGTAGTTCGTATTGTTAAAAATACTATTAAAAAACTAATGAAACGTATCAGAAGATTTACTAACAAGTGAGTTAATGAATCTTGTTGTAAATACTACTCAACGGTGTCAACCTAATCTCGGGAAAAGCTTGGCAGAGCAGCGTGTTGTCAAAGGCTCGGTAACCATTGTGCGGGATCGGTGCGACACGCACAGAGGGCTCAATACGTGACGAACTGCGGAGGCTCGCGACGATCAGTGAGGCGATGTCACGAAAGGAGGTCACTTCACCTGTAACCGCATTGATTACACCAATGCTTTTCTTGCAAAGAATTCGACTGATAATTGTAGTTACATCGTTTATCCAAATGTGGTCCCTTAATTCTTCGCCTTCCCCAAAAAGAGTTATAGTCTCGCCTTTCTCCGCATTTCGCTTGAACCGATTTGGCCCATAGCTGTTATGGGGATCTTTCTCGCCAAAAACCATAGTTGGCCTTACGATTGCGAGCCTAGAGTTGGCTACTGATTCGAGCATGACCTCACGGGTTAGATGCATTATGCCGTGTATTGATGTCGGTGAACAACAGGAATCCTCGTCAAGTTTCAACATTGAGTCAGCGTACACAGCATCGGAGCTGATGTAGACGATATGCAGGTCGCTCATCTCACTAATCACGTTTACTATCGGATCAAGCATCTGAATATTTCGTACCAATACAGAAGAAGTTTTGCACGGAGCTTCAGCTAAAGCAATCACTAGAGCGTCAGCATTACTGACTACCGATTTGAATTTATCTTTAGCCGTTTTATTGAGAAAGTCGATGTCATTGCGGGAAATCGGGGCTGTATTAACTCCATCGTTAATCAATGCTTGGGTAATAGATCTGCCAATAAACCCACCGGCGCCGACAACGACAACTTTTCTCGGGTGTTCTGACCGCGGATTTAGATGATGAAGCTTCACTACCAACTTACTTTAGTTCGACGCACGACCCAATGTGAAATACTTCAGTGATGATCGAGTGACTTCGTCTGACTTCAATACAGCGAAGGGATCAATAAGTAGTGTTCCACTCATCACATTCCTCAATAGGTTTAAATTTAAATCTTGATATTGCGGCCAAGGAGTCATGATTGCAACCATATCTGCTCCAGCTGCGGCTTCAAGAGCAGTGGAGTATTGCATTACTTGATAATCGTTCTGATCAATAATCACAAGTGGATCATGAACGGTAAGTTTGGCACCCTTGAGTTCCCGCAACAACTTGAGGGATGCTGAATTTTTTGTGCTTGCGGTGTTTTCTTTGTATGCAAGGCCGAGAATACAAAAATGTTTTTCTTTCCAGTCATTTGAAAATAAGCCTTTAATTATTTGTGAGACTAAGGTCTTGCGACCGTCGCTGTTGGTAGTCCATAGCTCGGCAAGATTAGTATTTGCCCCCGTTTGCTCACCAAGGTTACGAATTGTTGTGACATCACGCTCAAGGTTTCCCCCGCCAAAACCAAGCCCTGGTTTCAAATAAGCATTAGGACCAATTCTCGCGTCCAGACGTAGAGCGGGGACGATCTCTGTCCAGTCTGCGCCAATGCGCTCACAAATATCTGACAACATGTTTGTTGTTGATACTGATGAGACGAGAAAAAGATTTATTGCGACTTTAGTCAATTCAGCACTTTCGTATGACATGTGAAGTATCGGACACCTAAAATGTGTCAGAAAATTCTGAAGTAATACCGGTAAAGGTTGATTGGAATCGCTACTTCCCACAATTAACCGTTCAGGTTGTGTTGCACGCTCCAACGCCCGGCCAAACACCAAGGTTTCAACTTGGTAAAAGAGTCGCAATTTATCAAAATTTAATGAACGTGTGAAACCAGGTGGCACCTGGCACAAAATAACAACAATGGCTTTGTCGTTAATGTGCTTTTTGATAAGTCTGAATTGCTCCAAAATCGGCTCAAGATTGCTATTTCCTGCGTCATCAGTAGGTACATCGACGGACAAATAAACGATGTCACATTGTTTAATCGACTCCAGATCGCTAGTAAAAAATATTTGTGTACTGTGCTCGGCTGCGGCAGTGTTTAATCCTGGTTCGCTGACGGGATATTTACCAGCGATTAATTCTTCAATCAAGGTTGCAGATTGATCAAAACAGACAACATTTCGCCCCTTTGTAGCAGATGCGATTGCGGAGACCAAACCAAGATGTGTCATTCCGACAAAGCAAATCGGTGCGTTGGTACTCATTTAGAGGCCATAGCTATGGCTGAATCACCTAACGTTCTAAGCAGTCGGTTCAGCCAAAGATCATTTGACAGATTGGTCTTTTTCCTTTCTGAGCACAATTGAGTAAAATGTAGGTATTCACTCAACCATGTTGGATCTAGTTGTTCAATTGTGATTACTTCTTCGTTCGGTCGTCCACTTGGGAGTACTCGAGTTCGGTGAATGAACGTTGTCGGGCCCCATTTGCAGAGCGACTCGATATGAGCGCTTCCATTTTCGGCAAAGATATCACATTGAAAACTATTACGCCACGAAAGTAAAGAGAGTTCATACTCAATTTTTATCTCACCTGACTCTGATCCGAATGTGACACAGTCGGGAGCAAGATTTTCAAAACAGTTACTTGAGTACACCGAGAACTCATTCGAAATGTCACCGAACCAGAACTTTGTCGTATCCAGCACATGGCTTCCGAGGTCATGAAGCACACCAGATCCGTTGTCTCGCCAAGTTGAGTCCCGCACAAGTCTGGCAGTTCCGTTGCCATAAAACATCCGACAGCGGTAGATTTTGCCGAGCACGCCCGAACGGATGAGGTCCCGCATTCTTAAGAAGTGTGGCTCAAAGCGATGGTTGTAGGCTGTGTAGCACATGAGGTTAGCTGAGTGAGCAAGTGCTTCGACTTCAGTCAGGTCAGAGTCGGTTGCTGACCAAAGAGGTTTTTCTACAAGTACATGTTTTCCACTATTCAGCAAGTAGCGAATCAACTCAATCTTCGGTTTGTCGGAAACACACAGCAGTGCGGCATCAAATGATGCAACTGGAACATCCTCTACACGCACAAAGTCGGCACGTCCTTTTAGCAAATCGACCGTTGCGACACAGTCACGTCCAGCAATCTTTCTCCTCTTCTCGCCCTGAACACCCATTCCGACAACAATGACGCGCACGCCATAAGTGTACGGAAATCAAGAACGCTTCAACGGAATGTTGCCTGTCGCTCAATCAAGTCGATCTTGGCCAAAACGTCCACAGCGGCAATGGGAACGTTGCCGTCCAACTCGCATTCACAGGCGGCAGCAATTGAGCCAAGAATGGTCGCCTGCGTTGGAGACGCTGCGACAACCATAGTCAAGGTTGAATACGCAAGAAGTGCGTCACCTGCACCAACAGCATCGTTGAGATTATCAACAAAGCTGTCAACCACATGGTATCCATCAAGGTCTTCGGCTCGTGAGTTGATTTGGGTGAGTACTCCACGATCTCCCAATTTCAACATAAGTATTTTACATTTTGACGCATTAAATAAGTCTGACGACAGTGTCCGTATCTGAGAATCTTGGTCTCCTAGTGCGAAACGAGCTTCACGTTCATTAGGAGTAATCAAATCAAAGCCTTTAAAATCGATGATGTTGCCCCAGCGGCTGGCAACTTGACTGTCGGCTACCTTGAAGGCCGTACTTGGAATCGCCTGGATCAGTTTGTTTGTCGTACTCCGATTAAATATGCCATGCCTAAAATCGCTGAATACAACAGCTTGCGTGTTCGTTGAGCTAACCGCTTTAATCAATTGGTCCAAGATTTCTTCATTGATTGGACGATTATCCAAGGTGTCAATTTTTAGAAGTCGATAACCACTCGCAACTACTGCATTCTTATTTGTAGTTGGTCGAGATCGATCAACTACAGCCTTCGTTGTGACACCTGAATTAGCAAGATCATTAAGCACAAATACTCCGTAATTGTCATCGCCGAGGACTGTAGAAAATTGAACCTGTGCTCCAGCAGCGGCGAGATGTTTTGCCACGACTCCTGCACCACCAACGAAGTCATACTTTGTTTCATACAGCACGCTCAGTGTCGGTGTTTTAGTCTGCCCGCCAATCATGGTGCAGTGGGTGTAACTGTCAACGATAGTGTCACCCACAACGTGGACGGAGACCCCCTTCATCTGACTCAGCGTGTGTCGCAAATCGTCAAAGGTGATCGACTTTCGATCCATGAGCGAGAGTAATTTCTCAAATCTGATTTGTGGGGGAGCGAGATTGATCAGACGTGATGACGAATAGATAATGTCGCCTGGTGAGAAAATTACTTCCCCACCATACGAACTGACTGCCTTCAATTCTTCCGCAGTTTTGGGATGCAATCCACTGTCGTTGTATTCATATCCTTTTGCAAAAAAATCCGGTTGAATTGCCTGTATGTTCGAAATCGGGGTCGCCTCACTATCTATGATCACAAAATCGACAATTTCGAACGCAGCGAGGTTGATCGCTCGCAGATCTTGTGGTACGTGCGGGCGGTGGTCACCTTTGGTGATATGCCTGTCTGCTGTGAGACTCGCAATCAAAATATCAGCCTTACTCTTTGCAAACAGCAGATGTCTTAGATGACCGGGATGCACTACATCGAAAGTCCCGTGGCACATGATCACTTTCTTGTCGCGCGGGCGTGTACCAAGTATTGATTGCAACTCCTGTACAGTTTTTATCTTGTGAGAGTAAAGACCTGTAAGTGAAACAGTCATTATTCATTTCCTTTGGACATAAATTCAAACCAGGTTGAAGTTGCCAGGCCAATTGATTTTGAATTCCATAGGGGAGCGTCTTGCCAATGATCAATTTCCTTCAGCATCAGTCCGACGCCTTCCTCAAACTGGACTTTAGGTAACCAGGAAAGATCGCGCGCGATTTTTTCGATGTTGGCCCAAGTGCAATCTGGTTCGCCGGGTCGCCGAGGAATATATTCGACATGGCCGCCAAGAAGTTCAACGAGTCGATTTATGCTTTGGGGGTTTCCACCACCGAGATTCCAGACCTCGCCCACTAAGTTGGTCGTAGCCGCCCGCAAAAAACCATCAGCTACGTCTGAAGCGTAGACAAAGTCTCGCCGCTGTGTTCCGTCACCAACTACTGTGAACGGTTTTCCCTCAAGTTTCTGCTTGAAGAACACACCAAAAACGGCGCCATAAACACCAGTCGTTCGCACCCTGGGGCCATAGGCATTGAAGATGCGTAATGAGTTTGATGGAAGCCCGTAAACGCGATTCCAATGAAAGACTGCTTGCTCACCTTGGTACTTAGATAGTGCGTAAGGATACTGAGGATCAATAAAATGCTCTTCTTGTGTAGGTGTACTTGCTAAGCCATAGCACGAAGATGACGCGGCATAGACAAACTTGGAGACTCGGGCCTGACGGGCTGCCTCTAGCACTCGCACGGTTCCCAGAACGTTAGTGTCAAAATATTCAGTTGGTCGCTCAATAGATGGAATAATGTCACCAATTCCAGCAAAGTGAAAGACATAGGAAGCACCTTTGAATAAGGCATGGTCGTCCGGAAGGGATGCAATGTCGTCTGTACAGAGACTCAGAGACTCCTGATTCGATAGACAAGTTAGGTTGCTCTCACGACCGCCCGATAAATCATCGATAACACGAACAGCATGTCCTTCTGCCAATAACAGTTCGACCATATGACTACCGATAAATCCAGCACCACCAGTGACTACTGAGACTGGCAATCGAGTCATTTTGCCTTAAGCGCCTTCAACGTTCGTACATTGTAGAAAGCGTTATTTGTCATTGAGTTGGGTAGATCATTTCGTTTGAATGCCTGACACAATCCACGCACTGCATCTTCGACAGAGTATCGAGGTGAAAAACCTAAAATTTTCCGTACTTTATCTGAGTTGATGTGATACGACCTAAGATCGTCTGATGGGGCAGTTTCAATTTCAATGTCGCGATGTTCGGAGAATTCTTCTTCAACAATTTGCTTTACCACCAATGCGATTTCTGAAATCGACATATTCTGAAATCCACAGTTAAAGATTTGTCCAGCAATCAAAGTGCTGTCAATAGTTAAAAGCATTTGGTACAGATCACACATGTCTTGTATATGAAGATTCGGCCTTAATTGTGAACCACCGAAAACAGTAATCTTCCTATTGTTTATAGCATGATTCGTAAGGATGTTGACCGATAGATCAAGTCTTTGCCTCGGTGCATAACCGCATAGGGTCGCTGGTCTGATCGCGACGCAGACAAAATCCTCAGATTGGTGTTTGAAAAGAAGTGGCTCACACATGCCTTTGTATTTGTTGTAAAGGGTGAGCGGCAACAGGGGGTGCTCTTCAGTCACATTCGGAAAGTCCGATACTCCATAAACCGAACTTGACGAAGCGTAGATGAACCTCCTCACCCCTGCTCTCTTAGCCGCAAGGACCATCGGTTCGAAAGCATCGAGGTTAATTGATGTGCTGAGATTCTCGTCAAGTTCAAAACTGGCGTCGTTAGAGATGCATGCGAGATTGATAACGGTATCAATTCCAGTAAGCGCATCCGCCAACCTCGATGTGTCTCGGATATCAGCTTTGACTAAAGTGAAATTTGGATTGGTAGTCGGGAGAAAGTCTGATCCAAAGAAGCAAATGTCGTAGGCTGTGACTTTATGGCCTACCGAGAGTAGCTGAGGACAGAGAAGACTTCCCACGTAACCTGCTCCGCCAGTGACTAGCACATTCTTCATGCGTAGGTTTCACTTTCTGCATCCGCATGTGAACGAATGAAATGCCTCGGACTATTAGTCAACATTGTAGCCAGCAGCAACTGCATCAGAATAGAACATCGAGACCGTCTCAAGGGAATATTGCTCTAGGTCTTTATCTACAAGATTCAGTTTTGCAAGTACGTCATTAGTGACCGTGATAATGTCGCATCCAATTTCATTTGCTTGGAAAATATTAAGCAGCTCGCGAGGGCTTGCCCAGAGCAATTTTGCATTCGGGAGATCTGAAAGAAGCGCTTTGGCGATCCGCATGTGCGGCACCGGATCAACACCAGTATCAGCAATGCGCCCAGCAAATACTGAAACTATGAGCGGCACGGATTTCGATGCAGCAGATGCAACCTGACGAATTTGGTCATGAGTCATGACGGCTGTCACATTAAGAACCACACCTTGTTGGGAGAGCTCATGGATCAAGTTGAATGACACTTCGCCTTTGGTATTAGTTATAGGGATCTTTACATTTACATTCTTCCCCCAGGATGCAATTCTGAGTGCTTGTCGCTCCATCTCACGAAACTCATCCGCAAAAACCTCAAAAGAAACAGGGCGATCAGTGATGATCTCTAAGACTTCCCGAGCAAATTTTTCATAATTGCTGATACCAGCCTTGCGCATGAGCGTTGGGTTCGTGGTAAAGCCCTTTATTAGCGGGTTCTGCGCAATCGTGGTGATACCGTTGATATCAGCACCGTCGGCGTAAATGTGAATGTTGAGATTAGACAGTAACGGCGACATAGATAAACTTGTCTATCACATCCCAACTCGTGATTGACATGCATCCAAAATCCACGAAACGGCAGCACTAAGGTTCGAAAACTCTGCATCACAACCCACTACTGGCGGCTCGGCTGTATAACCCCTATTAATGAAGATTGTTCGGCATCCAGCTGCTTTACCGGCCAGAATATCAGATAGTCGATCGCCAATCATAAAACTTTGCGACGCATCTATGCCCCATTTATGCATTGCGTCTTTGAGCATGCCTGGAAGTGGTTTCCTTCGTTGACAATTATCTAGATGAGTGTGGTAGCACACCTCAATATCGTCAATCAACAACAGTTTGCTCAAAAACTCGTGCATCGCCTCGACTATTTCGACCTTAACGAGACCCCGACCAACATCAGGTTGGTTTGTTACGACGATGACAATAAATTTTGCCGCTTTCAAATCTTGCACTGATTTTTCGGCATCGTCGTAAAGGCGAAATTTTTCTAATGACTGCGGAGCGAATGATCGTCCATCTCTAAATTCTGGAATTACGATAACACCATCACGATCCATGAATACGGCGCGCTGCATCACCACTTCGTCAAGTTAACCTGCAACATTGGGTGTGAAACAAGGCAATGCCAAACAACTGCTTGAAATGCTTCAGAAAATGGAGTCACCAATTTCTCGTCCACTACTGGCACCACAAGGACTTCATTACCATGCTGTGCGGTATAGCCATCCTGTCGTCCTACGACTCCATACACTTTGGCGCCAACAGAACGTGCCGTATCAATTGCTCTCACGAGATTCATGCTGATTTTTCGCTCGACGTTTCCGCCACCGACGGAAAAGATTAATAGTGCGTCACGTTCAGCCAACCGACTTACCGATAACCACCCAGAAAATACTGTCTCCCACCCCTCATCATTCGTCCTGGCGGTTAGCTCAGAGACATTATCGGTTGGAGCGTACGCCTCAATACCGCACAACTTTCGAAAGTCGTTTACTGCGTGGCTCGCATTACCGGCACTACCGCCAACTCCTATGACGAATAGTCGACCACCGTTACTGCGGACCTTGTCTAAACCAAGTGCGATCAACTCAATTTTTTCAAAATCAATTGTTTGACAGATCTGCGCTGCTCCGACCATGAAGGAGTGTGAGTATCTCACCATTTACCCAAACCTTACACCAAAATCCGCACGAGCTTATCTTCAAAATTAAAATAGAAATTTTTAAAAAGTTTGGAACAAAATGTTCAAATCAGAGCCACTTTAAGGCGACTTGCAGCTTAAATAGCTACGGTTAGCCTACCTTTTCCCAATTGCAAAATGCAATCGCCAAACCCCAACCCAGTACTTGAGAGTTTTAGTTTTGGACTCATCAATATTGACACAAACAATAGAGTGTTGGAGCGAACTTAGGCAGGCGCTTCACGTCAGCCCGACAAGTCTCGTTCTAATAATGCAGGTATTCGTCACGGAACTTTAGCTGTCGACTTATGAGTTCGCAGAAGCGGTTACACCTCAATCATCTAGCATAGAAATCCATGGGAGAAGCAATCGTCGGTGTTGTCATTCCAACACTTGGGACGCGCCCCAACTACCTAATCCAGGCTTTGACGTCGATTAGGTCAGCCGGTGAATCCCTAATTTATGTGGTGACTCCACAGCCTCAAAAACTTCAATCCATGCTTGAGACGAATTTGTATGACAAGATACTTCTAGATCCTGGTACGGGGCTCAGTTCGGCGATTGATTATGGACTACGCGCATTTCCTGCTTATGTTAATTACACAAATTGGCTTGGTGATGACGACTTGCTTGTTCCAGGTTCAATCACACATGCACTATCAATAATTAGCAAAAACGATCATATCTCCTTTGTATTTGGCAGGTGTCAATACATTGACGAAGATGGTAAAAATCTTTGGCTAAACAAGTCTGGTGCTTGGGCATCTTCTCTCATGCGCTTTGGTCCACAGCTGATTCCACAACCCGGTGCACTGTTTCGACGAGATAAATACTTGGAGATTGGCGGACTTAATCCTGAATTGAAATGGGCATTTGACTTGGATCTCTTAATACGACTTTCGCAGGTTGGAGAATTGCGATTTACACCTATGACACTTGCAAAGTTTCGCTGGCACCAAGGCTCACTTTCGGTCGGTGGCCGAGCTGGATCAGTTGTAGAAGCAAGTGCAGTTCGAGTGGCAGCTCTTCCAAGGTGCCTTCAAGGAGTTAGCTTTTTCTGGGAAAAGCCACTACAGATGCTGATTCGGCACGGTGGCAGCATTGTAAAGCACCTCTGAAGACCCGCTGGAGATCAAATTTGCTATTTAGAGATAATTAGCTTTGAGCAAATTCTTCCCTTATTTGCTGATCCAATCAAACCATTTTTGGGTAGCTGAATGGCAGTGCGCCATCGACCTAAGCAAATGTGTAAATTAGTGCTTAGCAAGTCACATGGAACAATTACCTAACGCAGTACTTCAACCGAAAATTGGCACCCTGCGGAAACTTTGGAAGTTAATTCCAAGAGCACAACGCCGGCAAACCCCATTACTACTCCTTTTACTGTTCATGGGCACAACACTTGAAGTAGTTGGTGTCGGGTTGTTGGTACCCCTAGTGAATTTGCTTACCAATGAAAATGCGTCGCCCGATAACTCAATTCTCAGCCCCGTGTTTTCTCTGTTTGGTTCTACGACACAGCTGCAAATGTTGACAGTCGGATTTATTTCGATTGGTGTGGTGGTATTGGTGAAAAATGTGTATCTGATATGTACTGCCTACTTTCAGAATTGGCAGGTATCAAAGATTCGGACCTCAGTCGATACACGATTGTTTGAGTACTATTTGCAAGCTAACTACACATTTCACTTGAGGTCGAACTCGTCAAATCTGTCTCGGAACCTCATAACCGAAGTTGATCAGATTACGACTCAAGTTTTGACGCCAATGTTTGCCGTCGCCGTTGAGGGAGCAGCAATTGTTGGAATTATGGCTCTACTAATTTATGTAGAACCACTAGCTTCACTCACCCTCGTCGCATTCTTTGCAATATGTGGTGTAACATATACAAAAGCAGTAAGCCCACTTACTAACAGAATCGGTGTTCAACGAGCGGCTTTACGAGGTGAAGCGTTCAGGATTATTGCGGAGACGCTGGGCGGAATCAAGCAGGTGAAAATCCTTGGTCGTGAAAACTTTTTCCAAACAAGATTCTTAGCCAATAGCAAGAACTCAGTTCGACTTTTTGCTCGCGCGGAAACGGTGCAGCGAATACCTGCTTACCTAGTGGAACTATGGGGAGTACTTGGATTACTGGTCGTTGTTTTTGCAATGTTATTGCAAGGTAAGAGCACAGTGGCAATAGTGTCGTCACTTGGGCTGTTCGTGGGGGCATCGTTTCGATTTGTACCTGCTCTTAATCGCATACTGAGTGCATCACAGACTTTGAAATTGGCCAAACCGGCGATTGATGTTGTGTGTGAAGAAGTTAGCCGGACGTCAGCGGGCCAAGCTTCAAAAGCAAAGATCAATTTTGCGAGTGAGCTGAAGTTTGAAAAGGTCTCATTTTCGTATGATTCAGAGGCGGCACACGTGCTTCACAACGTGTCGTTAACTTTGACTGCTGGAGAGTCGTTGGGAATAGTTGGCCGGAGTGGTGCTGGCAAAACAACGTTGGTGGACCTACTACTTGGACTTCTCGCGCCAACGGCTGGTTGGGTAATCGTAGATGGCAAGTTAATTGACCTCACAAGAAGTTCTTGGCAATCAGAAGTCGGCTATGTACCGCAAGAGATTTTTCTTATTGACGACACGATTCGAAACAATATTGCTTTTGGTATTGCCGCTCAGGAGATTTCTGAAGCGAAGATAGAGAAGAGTATTGCAACTGCACAGTTGACAGACTTCGTAAATGCCCTGCCAAATGGCTTGGATACAGTGACTGGTGAGCGGGGAGTGCGGCTTTCTGGTGGTCAACGGCAACGTATCGGCATTGCAAGGGCGTTGTATCACGAGCCATCCTTCTTGGTATTAGACGAGGCTACAAGTGCGCTTGACTTAGAGATCGAAAGCGAATTCATTAAGACGCTTGAAGCAATTCACCGGGAAATCACGATGATTATCGTTTCTCATCGCATGTCAACTCTTAAATTCTGTGATCGCATCGTTCGTCTAGAGGGTGGAGCACTGACCGAGGTTCGTTAGTGAGCCACCTTGATTAATCTGGTGAGGCGGGTCGGGCTCGAACCGACGATGACCAAATTACGAGTGCGTTGCTCTACCACTGAGCTACCCGGGCGCGACGCTAACTCTACTGACAGTTTTCGCGTGGTCTGTGCGATTGCAGTGCTAGGGCGAGGGTTTTGAGTGGTGGGCACTTGAGTAGCAATGCGTGAAGCGCGAGATTTTCGTTGATGTTCAGGCCGAGGGCTGAAATTGTTTTATGGATCGCCGCGATCGCCGCAATAATCTCATCGCCATCCGCCGTGTCAGGGTTTTGTGTCAGCAAGTCTTTGTAGCTACTGGCAAAGAT
>SXGS01569449.1_pt1 | contig 32421 bp, 30 predicted proteins | sample 3174681 | NCBI WGS metagenome assembly SXGS01 (sample SAMN11356861, study PRJNA531348) | freshwater metagenome | isolation source: freshwater sample F1-80 | place: China: Fuxian Lake, Yuxi | collected 2017-12-25 | reverse complement strand
GCCGAAGATGATGTTCGCCTCGGGGTGCGCCACCTCGTGGATGACCTGCGCCGCCTCGTTGACCTCGAAGAGGCCCATGTCGGATCCACCGGAGATGTTCAGGAGGATTCCCCGGGCGCCGTCGATGGCGGCCTCGAGGAGCGGCGAGGAGATCGCCTGACGGGCGGCCTGGAGGGCGCGGCCCTCGCCGCTGGCGTAGCCGACACCCATGAGGGCGCTGCCGGCATCGGTCATGATCATGCGGACGTCGGCGAAGTCGGTGTTGATCAGGCCGGGTGTGGTGATGAGGTCCGTGATGCCCTGGACACCCTGGAGCAGCACCTCGTCGGCCATGCCGAAGGCGTTGAGGACCGACGTCTTGTCGTTCGCCACGGACAGGAGGCGATCGTTCGGGATGACGATCTGGGTGTCGACCTTCTCCTTCAACTTGTTGATGCCGTTCTCGGCCTGCACGGCCCGGCGCCGGCCCTCGAAGTTGAAGGGCCGGGTGACGACGGCGATGGTCAGCGCACCCTGGCTCTTGGAGATCTCGGCGACCACCGGTGCTGCGCCGGTCCCGGTCCCGCCACCCTCGCCGGCGGTCACGAACACCATGTCGGCACCGCGGAGCACCTCCTCGATCTCCGAGCGATGGTCCTCGGCGGCCTTCGCCCCGACGTCCGGGTCCGACCCGGCACCGAGGCCGCGGGTGAGGTCACGGCCGATGTCCAGCTTGATGTCGGCGTCGCTCATCAACAGCGCCTGGGCGTCGGTGTTGATGGCGATGAACTCGACGCCACGGAGGCCCGCGTCGATCATCCGGTTGACGGCGTTGCAGCCGCCACCGCCGATGCCTACCACCTTGATCACTGCGAGGTAGTTGACGGGGTTGCTGGCCATGGGTGACCTCCTCACGGCGAGACGCCCGACCGACCGCTGCCCGCTGGGGCCGGGATCGTGATGCCGGAGATCGACTGACCGTGCAGTTCCAGTGGAGGTTCACCGGGCTGAACCTCGTGTGGAGCACGACACTACGGCTCCACCAGAGGTCGATGCAACGACCCTCAGCCTCCGGAGGCCCCGCCGGGGACGGTCGTCGAAGCGGTCGTGGCAGTCGTCGTGGCGGTCGTGGCGACGGTCGTCGTGGGTCTGGCGACGACCGTCGTGTCGACCGTCGGGGCATCGATGTCGCACTCGGGTCGACGGGTGATGGTCGGCCGGTCGGGCCGGCGGACGTCGAGCACCGCCAGACAGGCCAGGTCGACGCTGCCGGTCAGCACCGAGCGGGCCGAGTTCACCTTGGCCGGCAGGTCGTCGAGCTCGCCCATCCGGACCCGGCCCCCGTCACGGAGGACGAACTCGAGCGAGGCGTCCCCGGCCAGACGACCGTCGGCCAGGATCGCCCGCAGGTCCACCGGGAACTGCTCCACGACCAGCACCGCCCGGCGCACCGGATCGACGAGTGCCGAGCCGACCGCCGGCAGCCCGCCCGGGAGCAGCGACGCGTCGACGGTGATCGTCCCCACGAGCGCCGAGGGCGGCTCACCTTCCGCCAGCAGCCGGGCGACGCGACCGCCCGGAGCGATCTCGGCGACCTGGCCGCCGTCCGGGTCGCGGTCCGGACCGCCGGCCAGTTCGAGGAGCGCCACGGTGCGACGGGGCGCCACCCGGATCGTCACGGCGTCCGGCCACGTGCGCCGCACGGCGACCGAGCCGACGGCGGGCAGGGCGGCCACGCGACGGCGGACGGCGGACGGGTCGACGAGCAGCCACGGGTCCCCGGGGGCCACTCCGGCGACCCGCTCGACCTCGGCGGCGAGCTCGGCCGCAGCCACCTCGTCGGACCCCGCCACCTCGACGCCGACCGCATCGACCGCCGTCGCCGGGGCGTAGACGACTGCTGCGGCCGCGCCGGCCGCAACCACGGCCACCGCCAGCACCACCAGCAGGCGACGGGACCACCGCCCGCCCCCCGTCCGGGACGACGGCGACGGCTCGGCCGGGGATCGGCGGGGTCGGACGACGGTCTGGGTCACCCGTCCCCCGATCCGATGGCCCGGTCGAGCGCCCGGTCGAAATCGGGGAACCCCACGAGGCAGGTCTCGGGGTGGAGCCGGACCCCGGTCGCCTCCAGCACCCGGGCGGCGACGGCCACCATCAGGTCGAAGACGTCGTCCGCCGAACCGGACGGGTCGGCCTGGAAGAAGTTGGCGTGCTTCGGGGACACCTGGGCGGTGCCGGTGCGGTACCCCTTCAACCCGGCCTGCTCGATCAGGGCGCCGGCCGAGGAATCGGGCGGGTTCGTGAAGACCGACCCGGCGTTCTGACCACCGGGCTGGTGCTCACGGCGCCAGCGGACGATGTCGGCCAGCTTCCGCTCGCCGTCCTCCGGGTCGCCGGCCCGCAGCTCCAGGTCGGCGTGCACGACGACCTGGCCGGGACGGAGGCCCGAGGTCCGGTAGCCCAGGTCGAGGTCGTCGCGCTCCACCTCCTCATCCTCCCCGGTCGTCAGGTCCACGACGCGGACCCGCGACAACGAGGCCGCCATGTCCGAGCCGTGGCCCCCGGCGTTCATCCGCACGGCGCCGCCGACCGATCCCGGGACGCCGACGGCCCACTCGAACCCACTCAGGCCGGCCGCCACCGTCCGGCGGGCCAACACGGGCAGGCTGACCGCGCCGCCGGCGCGCACCGTCGAGGTGCCGTCGTCGCCGACCGGAGCGATGTCCACACGCTCGAACCCCCCACCGAGCTGGACGGCCAGGCCGTCGAGTCCGCACTCGGCGACGAGCAGGTTGGATCCTCGTCCGACCACGAGGACCGGGACCTCCCGGCCGGTGGCGACCTGCCGGGCCACGGCCGCCGCCACCGCCGCCAGCTCGTCGGCATCGAGCACCTCGGCGAACCATCGGGACGCACCACCCACCCGGTAGGTCGTGAGCGGACCGAGAGGGTGGTCGTGGCGGAGCCGGTCGCCGAGGAATCCCAGGTCGTCGTCGAGCCCGCTCACCGCTCACGCTCCCGGAGGCCCGCCAGCACCCGCGGACCGACGGTCGTCACGTCCCCGGCGCCGATCGTCACGAGCACGTCGCCCGCACGGAGCTCGTCGAGCAGGTACTCCACCACCTCGTCGAGCGTGGGCCGCCACACCAGCGGGGACCGTCGTCCGGTCCCGGCGACGGCCTCGAGGAGCAGTTCCCAGCTCACCCCGGGGCGGGGCGCCTCGCCCGCCGGGTAGAGGTCGCAGAGCACCAGGACGTCGGCGTCGCCGAAGGCGCGGCCGAACTCGTGCCAGTGCCGCTCGGTGCGCGAGTAGCGGTGCGGCTGGAACACGGCGACGACGCGCTGCCAGTCACCGCTCCGACAGGCCGCGAGCACGGCCTCGACCTCGGTCGGCAGGTGGGCGTAGTCGTCGACGACCGTGACGCCCGCAGCCGTGCCGATGACCTCGAAGCGTCGATCCACCCCGGCGAAGTCGGCGAGGGCGGCGGCCGCGGCCGACAGGTCGGCACCCAGCTCGGCACACAGCGCCAGCGCGCCGGCGGCGTTGCGGGCGTTGTGGAGCCCGGGCAGGGGGACCTCCACCGGCACGGCCCCGCCAGCGCCCGAGTCCAACCGGAACCGCACCCCCCACGACGACAGCACCGGACCGTCGATCCGGTGGTCGGCATCGGCCGCCGTGCCGTAGGTGCGGGCACCGACCAGCCCGCCCAGCCGCCGGGCCGTCGGGTCGTCGGCACAGACGAGTCGTGGCCCGTCGGTACCGGTCAGGAACTCCAGGAAACCGGCTTCCAGCGCCTCCATCGACCCCCAGTACTCCAGGTGGTCGGCCTCGACGTTGGTGACCAGGGACGCCGTCCGGGGGCCGACCAGGAACGTCCCGTCGCTCTCGTCGGCCTCGAGGACCAGGGACCGACCCGAGCGGATCCCGGAGGCGGCACCCAAGGACGCCACCGGCGCCCCGATCAGGAACGACGGGTCCCGACCGGCACCCCGCAGGGCCACGGTCGTGAGCGCCGCCGTGGGGGTCTTGCCGTGGGTCCCGGCGATGGAGACGAACGGGTGTCGCTCCCCGATCGCCGGCAGCAGGTCGAGTCGGCGCAGGACGGGGATCCCCGCCGACCGGGCGGCGACCACCTCGGGATTGTCCGTCGGAACCGCCGTCGAGGCCAGCACGTAGTCGACGCCTGCGACCAGGGCGGCGTCGTGGCCGATGGTGACCTCGACGCCGGCGGCGCGCACTGCGGGGACCGCGTCGGTCGACCGCCAGTCGCTCCCGCTCACGCGGTGGCCGTCCTCGGCCAGCAGAACCGCACAGGCGCTCATGCCCGGACCACCGACACCGACGACGTGGATCCTCCTCGGGCGCGTCAGGTCGACGCGGACCTCAGCGGACATGTTCCACCACCAACGCGGCGACCGCCTCGGCCGCCGCGGGACGACCGAGCGATCGGGCCGCGTCCGCCCGGCGCCCGAGCGACCCCTCGTCCAACCAGCGCTCGACGGTCCCCACGACGACCCCGGCGCTGATCGCCTCGTCGTCGACCAGCTCGGCTGCCCCCGCCGCCACGAGCGCCGCCGCGTTGGCCCGCTGGTGGTCCCGCGTGGCGATGGGGAGCGGGACGAGGAGCGCCGGCACGCCGACGACGGCCAGCTCGGCCACCGTCGTGCCACCCGCCCGGCACACCGCCACGTCGGCGGCGGCGAGGACGGTCTCCATGTGGTCCTCGTAGGTCACCGCCCGGTACCAGAGGCCGTCGTGGCGATCGTGGTCACCGGCCGCCGACCGTTCGCTGCGCTGGCGGGCCCCCGGTGGGACCTCGCTCGAGTCACGGGCGCCGACGACGTGGTAGACGGCCAGGTCGCTCCGCTCGGACCACTCCTCGATCGCACCCCAGACCGCCCGGTTGATCGAGCGGGCGCCGAGTGAGCCGGCGACGACCACCACCAGGGTCCGTCCCGCCGGGACCCCCAGCGCGCGGCGGGCGCCCGGGCGGTCGCGGTCCTCGGCGACGGCCAGGATCTCGGCCCGGACCGGGTTCCCGGTGACCACGGCCCGGGGCAGGTCGGTGTCCTCGAAGGCCACGGCGCAGGCTGCGGCCCAGCGGGCCACGAGCCGGTTGGCGGCCCCGGCCCGGGCGTTCTGCTCCGCCACCACGACCGGCACCCGCCACAGCACGGCGGACAGGGCCGTGGCGAGACTGGCGAATCCTCCGACGGTCAGCACGACCCGGGGGCGAAACCGGCGGACCAGCACGATCGCCTGTGCGAACGCCCGCAGCAGACCCCAGGCCGCCGCGACGTTGTCCCAGGTCAGTCGCCGCTGGATGCCCCGACCCGGCAGCAGGGTGATCCGGAAACCCGCCGCCGGGACGAGCGTCGCCTCCAGGCCGCGGGTCGCGCCCACGAACTCGATCCCCTCGGCGGGGACCCCGCTGTCCACCAGCGCCCGGGCCACCGCCAGGCCGGGCAGGACGTGTCCGGCGGTGCCTCCCCCGGCGACGAGTGCGACGGGGCGGCGCGGGGAGGTGCTCACCGGTCCTTGGCGACGGCCACCAGGACACCGGCGGCCACGAGCGACAGCACGATCGACGACCCCCCGTAGGAGACGAAGGGCAGCGTGATCCCCTTGGTCGGGAAGAGCCCGATGGTCACGCCCAGGTTGATGAACGACTGGACGCCGAGCCAGACCGTGAGCCCGATCGCCAGCAGCTGTGCGTAGCGGGTGGACGCCCGACGAGCGATCGCCAGGCCCGACACGACCACCGTGGCCACCAGACCCACCACCACCAACGTGCCGACGAGCCCGTACTCCTCGCCCACCACGGAGACCACGAAGTCGGTGTGGGCCTCGGGCAGGTAGCCCCACTTGCCCCGGGACGAGCCGGGGCCCAGGCCGAACAGCCCGCCCGTGGCGAGGCCGATCTGCGACTGGACCAGCTGGTAGCCGGCGCCGTCGGCGTAGGCCTCGGGGTTCAGGAAGGCCGCGAGGCGGGCGGCTCGGAACCCCTCGAAGTAGCGGACGACGACGAACGCACCGGCCACCAGCGCCGCGGCGATCGCCCCGATGGATCGCAGCGGCGCTCCGGCGGCCCAGAGCACGGCGATGAGCACGACCCCGAGGAGCACCGTCGTCCCCAGGTCGTCGCCGGCGAACACCAGGGCCGCCAGACCACCGGCGATCCCGAGGGGCAGCCGTAGGCCCCGCCAGGTGCCGAGATCCCGGCCGGTGTCGGCGAGGACGGCGGCGAGGCAGAGCACGAGGGCCAGCTTCGCGACCTCGGACGGCTGGAACTGGAGGCCCTCGGTGCCCAGCCAGCGCGTGGACCCGTTCCGACGGACGACCCCCGGGAGCAGTTCGCCGCCGAGACGTCGGGCGACCTCGCCGGCCGCCACGTAGCCGAGCAGGACCACGGCGGCGGCGGACACCGGGATGGTCAACCGCTCCCGCCACACGCGCAGCGGGATCCGGGCCGCCACCACGGCACCGACCCCGCCGACGAGGAGCCAGAAGACCTGGCGCACCACGAAGTACCACGCCGAGCCGGTCGTCTCGACGGCGAGGACCTGGGACGCCGAGTAGACGGTGAGGACCCCGACGCAGCACAGCAGCAGCACGGCGACCACCAGGACGCGCTCGGGCGACCCGGGGACGGCCACCCGGGCCACCGGCGGCGTTCGACGCGTGCGCGCGGCCGTCACGCCGACGCCGCCCGGTCGAGCCCCCGGACCAAGGAGGCGAAGTCCCGGCCGCGCTCGGCGTACGAGCCGTACCAGTCGAAGGACGCACAGGCCGGGGAGAGCAGCACCGTGTCACCCGGGCGGGCCAGTGACCGGGCGTGCTCGACCGCCTCGGCCATGCTCGACGCCACCGCCGACGGACGATCGGGGAACGCGGCCACCACGTCGGGCCCCGACTCGCCGATGCCGACGACCGCACGGACCCTCGGCCCGGCGGCGGCCAGCGCCGAGAGGTCCAGGCCCTTGTTGCGACCTCCTGCGACCAGCACGACGGCGTCGAACCCGGCGACCGCCGCCAGGGTGGCGTGCGGGGCGGTCGACTTGGAGTCGTCGACCCAGCGGACCCCGTCGATCTCGGCGACGAACTCGACCCGGTGCGGCGGCGCCGGGGTGGCGCCGAGGGCCCGTCGGACGCCGTCGACGGTGGCACCGGCGGCCAGCGCCGCCGCCGCCGCCGCCAGGGAGTTCGTGAGGTCGTGGGGCAGCGTCCGGGGGAGGTCGTCGACTTCGCCCAGATCGACCGCGTCCAGATCGACCGCGCCCGGATCGACCGGGTGGCTGGACGCACGGATCACGAGCCGGCCGTCGGCCACGGTCGCGACCTCGTCGACCGGCCGGGTCACGCCGCGCTCGTCGAGCGTGACCGCCACGACGCGCACGCCGTCGGGCACGGGCGCCGCCGCCACCACGGGGTCGTCGAGCACCAGCACCGCGGTGTCGCCGGGGCCCAGGTCGTCGAGGATCCGCTGCTTGGCGCGGCGGTACGAGTCCTCGTCCCCGTGGACGTCGAGGTGGTCGGGCGCCAGGTTCAACCACACCGCCACGGCGGGGGTGAACCTCCGGCTGTGGGCGAGCCGGAACGACGAGGCCTCGACGACGAACCAGTCGGGCGCCGGGTCGTCGATCGCGGCGACCAGCGGGACCTCGAGGGTCCCGACGGCGGCCGCAGGGATGCCCGAGGCCTCGAGCATGGCAACCACCAACAGGGTCACGGTCGTCTTGCCGTTCGTCCCGGTCACCGCAACGAGGGGCCGGTCGTCCCAGGCGGCGGCGAGATCGAACTCGGAACAGACCGTCACCCCGTGCGCCCGAGCCAGTCCGAGCGCCCGGTGCGTCTCACCCAGGCCCGGTGCGGGCAGCAGCACGTCGACCTCGTCGAGGGCCCGGACGAGGTCGTCGTCGTCCGGGGCCACGATCAGGTCGACGCCGAGTTCCGAGGCCAGTTCGACCGCAGTGTCGTCGGGGCGGTCGTCGACGAGCGTGACGCCCAGGCCCCGGCGGAGCAGCGCCCGGGCGGCGGCGGCGTTGGTCACGCCGACTCCGAACAGCAGGAAGCGCTCCCCCGGCAGCGGCCTGGTCATCCGATGCCCCCGTTGCGGATGTACTCCCGGAAGAACAGCCCGAGCCCCACGACCGTGCAGGCGGCGGTCAGCATCCACAGCCGGATGATCACCGTCGGCTCGATCAGCTTCCGGTCGATGCCCCGGCTGCGTTCCTCCCGGGCCTCGAGGTCGTGGTGGATGGGGGCGTGGAACGGCCGCTTGCCGAAGAACCGGAACGACACCACGAGGCCGATCACCGAGAGGGTCTCGATGACGAACAGAGCCCCCAGGATCGGCAGCAGCATCACCGTCGACGAGCTGAGCGCCAGAACGGCCAGCCCGGTGCCGATGGCGAGCGAGCCGGTGTCACCCATGACGATCCGAGCCGGCGGGGCGTTCCACCAGAGGACCCCGGCGCAGGCGCCCATCATGGCGGCCGCCACGACGGCCAGGTCGAGCCCGACGTTGATCTCGTAGTCGCCCAGGTGGCGGAAGATCCAGTAGCCGATGAACACGTAGGCACCGAAGACGATGGCCCCCGAGCCGGCGGCCAGCCCGTCGAGCCCGTCGGTCAGGTTGACCGCATTGGCCGCGGCGGAGATGACGAGGACGGCCCACATCACCCAGGCGAACTCACCCAGCTCCCAGCCCAGGTCGTCGAACCGGGCGAAGCTGATGGTGGTGTAGACGTCGGAACGCCACAGCATCGACACGGCGAAGCCGACACCGACGGCCACCAGCCCCAGGCTCTTCGATGCCTTCTTGAGCCCCAGGTTGCGGGCGGCGCGGACCTTGATCCAGTCGTCGAAGAACCCCACCAGTCCCGCGCCGGCGATCGCGGCGATGCACATCATGCCGGTCCAGGTGAAGATCCCCTTCGGGGCCAGGTTCGCAGCCAGGTACCCACAGCCGGCCCCGCCCACGATGGCGATGCCCCCGAAGGACGGCGTACCCGCCTTGGCCTCGTGGCCGGCGGGCACGTCGGCGTTGATGGGCTGGGCGATGCCCCGGCGGGTGAGCAGGCCCACCAGCACGCGGGTCCCGACGAGCGACACCAGCGCCCCGACCCCCGTGGCGAGCAGGAGCTGGATCACGGCGTCCCGATCCCCGGGTCGTCCGCCGGCGTTCCGGCCCGGACGACCTCGAGCTCCTCGAGCGCCACGACGCGGTCGTCGAACGGGACGGTCACCCCGCCTGCGGTCTGCCCCTGTTCGTGGCCCTTGCCGGCGATCAGCACCACATCACCTTGGCGCGCCGAGCGCAGCGCGGCGCGGATCGCCGAGCGACGGTCACCGATCTCGCGGACCTTCGGGGCGGCGGACTCCGGCACACCGGACAGCACCTCGGCCCGGATGGCGGCCGGCTCCTCGGACCGGGGATTGTCGTCACAGACCGCCACCCAGTCGGCGCCGATCGCCGCGATGCGGCCGATCTCCGGTCGCTTGGTGCGGTCACGGTCACCGCCGCACCCCACGACGACGCGCAGGGACCCGGCGGGGCCGCACAGCTCCCGCGCCGCCGTGATCACGCGGTCCAGGGCATCGGGGGTGTGCGCGAAGTCGACCACCACGAGCGGCAGCTCCGGGGGCGACTCCGCCACGGAGGCCGCACCGACCACCTCGAAGCGTCCGGGGACCACGGGGGCGCCGGCGAGCGCCGCCGCGACCGCCCCCTCGTCCAGGCCGAGCGCAACGGCGGCCTCGAGTGCGAGCAGCGCATTGGCGACGTTGTGGCGACCCGGCCAGGGCAGCTCCACCTCGTGTCCCCGCCAGCGCCAGGCCCAGCGTCCCCCGGCGCCGCGGAGGCCGACGGCGTCGACCATGCCGACCGAACGTGTCGGGATGCTCGTCGTCCCGGCGAGCCCGGTCGGGATGCTCGTCGTCCCGGCGAGCCGGGCGCCGGCCGGGTCGTCGACCCAGACCACGGCCTGCCGGGCGTGTTCGGGGGTGAACAACAGCGCCTTGGCCCGGAAGTACTCCTCGGTCGTCCCGTGGAAGTCGAGGTGGTCCTGACCCAGGTTGGTGAACACCGCCACATCCACGACCAGCCCGTCGACCCGACCCAGCACCAGCGCGTGCGAGGAGACCTCGAGGGCCACCACGTCGACGCCGTCGGCCACGTCACGGGCCAGGCGGGCCTGCAGGTCGCTCGCCTCGGGCGTGGTCCGTTCGCCGGTCAGGGTGCCGACCACGTCAGCGGTCATCCCGCAGGCGGCGACCAGGTGACCGATCAGCGTGACCACGCTCGTCTTGCCGTTCGTCCCCGTCACCCCGACGGTCCGCAGGGAGTCGGCCGGTTGGGCGAACACCTCGGCGGCGGCGGGCCCCAGCGCCCGGCGGGCGTCGCCGACGAGGACCTGGGTCACCTCGAGCGGGAGCGTCCGCTCGACGAGGAGCACCACCGCTCCCCCGGCGACGGCCGCGGCGGCGTGATCGTGTCCGTCGTGCAGGTCACCCGGGATGCAGCAGAAGGCCCAACCGGGCTCGACCCGCCGTGAGTCGTGGGTGATGCCGGCCACGGTCGTCGTGGGATCGCCCGTCACCACCGTGCCCCCGACCGCCGATGCGAGCTGTGCTGCCGTTCGCTGCGCCGCCACTGACCCGTGCCTTCCGGTGGTGTGCTCAGCCGCCGGAGCGGCCGGTGTCGTCCTGTCCGGACGATCCTGCACCACCATCGGACCCGGCCGGTGCCGGCTCGGACGCCGGAGCGGCCCGGACCCGTGTGGCAGGTGCCACGCCGACCGAGGACGGACCGATGCCCAGCTCGCGGATGCTCGTCCGGGCCAGGTCGGCGAAGACCGGGCCGGCCGATCCCGCACCCGAGCTGCCCTGTGGCGTGTCGAAGAGCAGGACGGTGATGGAGACCTGCGGCCGGTCCGCCGGCAGGTAGCCGGCGAACGTCGTCACGTAGTGGTACTGATCGTCGGCCCACCTGTAGTCGTCGTTGGGGTTCACCCGCTCCGGACTCGGCATGCGCCCCGTTCCGGTCTTGGCCGCCACGACGTAGCCCGGGATGGCGAGGTCCTTGGCGGTGCCACCGGTGACGACGGCCCGCAGGGCCCGGTCGACACGCTGGGCTGCCGCCTCGGACACCACCCGCCGCGACGGAGGCCGTTCCACCGCGGTCCGGGTCCCGTCCGGTGCCACGGTCGCGTTCACCAGTCGGGGCGCCACGTACTCCCCGCCGTTGGCGATGACGTTGTAGGCGGCCCAGAGCTGCAGGACCGTCGCCGACTGGAACGTCCCGATGGACGCCGCGGCCAGGTCCGGTTCGGTCCACCCGGCGACGTCGGGAAGCAGCCCCCCGCTCTCGGCCGGGTGCCCGACGTCGGTCGGCGATCCGAACCCGAAGTCGACGAGCGCCCGGTGGAGTCGCTCGGCGCCGACCCGCTGCCCCATCTGGATGGTGCCCACGTTGGACGAGTCGGCGATCACATCGTCGACCCGCATCTGCTCGGTGGGGTGCGGGTGGTGGTCCTCGAAGGTCCGGTCGGCCACGTCGATCCGGTACGGCACCGTGAAGGTGGTGTCGTCGTCGACCACCCCGTGCTCGTAGGCCGCCGCCGCCGTGACGAGCTTGAAGACCGAGCCCGCCTGGAACGCATCGGAGAAGGCGAGCGGACCGGATGCCAGGTCGACCTCGCCCGTGCTCCGGTCCGTCTCGGCGCCGGCCACCGCCAGCAGCTCACCGGTGGAGGGCCGTCCGACGACGGCGATGCCCCCGGCCGCTCCCGACCGGGCGACCCCGGCGGCCAGCATGCGCTCGGCCTCGTACTGCAGCGTCCGGTCGAGGGTCAGCTCGACGTCGTGGCCCGGTGTGGCGGCCTCCTGGACGCGCTCGGAGCCCACGATGGTGCGTCCGGTCTGGGATCGCTCGCCCTCGCGCCGCCCGTCCCGACCGGTGAGCACGTCGTCGAAGCGACGCTCGATCCCCCCCATCTCGGTCGGTCGGCCGTCGGCGTCGAGCGTGCCGATGACCCGGAGCCCCGACTCGCCGCCCGGGTGCACCCGCTCCGAACGGACCTCGACTCCCATGATCCCCTGGAGGTTCAGCTTCACGAGCTTCTTCCGGGCCACGTCCACCGCTGCGACCGAGACCCCCTCGGCGACCACGACGTGGTCGTCGTCCGGATCCGCCCGACCGAGGACTGCGACGATCCTCCGCTCCGGGATCCCGAGCGGCGGACCGACGGCCGTCGCCACGGCGGCGAGGTCCTCGGGTCCGTCCTTGCCGGCCTCGTGCAGCGCCTTCCGACTGAGGGCGACGTCGGCCTCGGGGACCGAGACCGCCAGGTCGACACCGTTCCGGTCGAGGATCGAGCCCCGCACCGCCGGCACGACCTGCTGGTACTCGCGCACCGCCTGACCGCGACCGGCCAGGTCGGGGGCGTCGCCGAGCTGCACCTGCACGAGCTTGGCGACCGTGAACGCGGCCAACAGGGCGAAGAACACGCCGATGATCCACCAGCGACGCGGCTCGACCAGCTGCTCGGCGTCCGGACGCCGGCGGCGGCGGTGGTCGTCGAGCTGGACGACTCGCGGTGAACGGGTCGACGGCCGCGTACGGGTGGCGGTCATCCGGCTCGGACCGGCATCCCGGACGCCGGTGCAGCGATCTCGGTGGCAGCGATCTCGGTGGCAGGGATCTCGGTGGCAGGGATGCCGGTGGCAGGGATCGGGGCGGAGGGGACCGCCGCCACCGGTCCGGGCTCGACCATGCCCGCCACGGCGGCTCGGCGGAGCATCTCGTCGGGCATCTCGGCCCGACTCAGCTCGACGATCAGCTCGCGCTGGGCGGCCTGAGCGCGTTCGAGGTTGGCGGCGAGCGCGTCGGCCTCCTTCTGCGCGGCGATCCGCTCGCCCTGGACGAAGACGCACAGCCCGCCGACGGCCAGCATGGCGACCGCACATCCGACGACGAGCGTCCGCCACCGGGCGGGAAGGGCTCGCGGCCCGGCCGACTCCTGGGGAAGCGGCCGGGCCGACGATCGGGCCGCCCGGGGGGATCGGACGGCGGCCCGCTGGGGAGATGACCTGCGAGAGCGGGGCGCCGCAGGTCGCGACGCCCCGCGCCGCAGCGCAGCACGGTCGAGGGTCTCGGCGCGGACGGCGCTCACGCCGGCTCACCCAGACGCTCGACGACCCGCAACCGGACGCTCTCGGCCCGCCGGTTGGACGAGATCTCCTCGTCCGTCGCGGTCCATGCGCCCCGCCGGATCAGGCGGACGGTCGGCTCGGCACCACACGCGCAGGGGAGGTCGGAGGGGCAGGTGCACCCGCCGGTGGCGGCCTCGCGGAAGGCGTCCTTGACCATCCGGTCCTCCAACGAGTGGTAGGCCAGCACGGCGAGGCGTCCGCCGGGCTGCAGGACCGAGATGGCACCGTCGAGCGCATCGGCGAGCTGGTCCAGCTCCGCATTGACCTCCATACGGATCGCCTGGAACGTCCGCTTGGCCGGATGCCCGCCGGTCCGGCGGGCCGCGGCCGGGATCGCCGCGCGCACGACCTCGACCAGGTGCGAGGCGTCACGGATGGGTCGGGCCTCGACGATCGCCCGGGCGATCCGGGGAGCGAAGCGCTCCTCGGAGTGGTCGCGGATGACCCGGACCAGCGAGGCGTAGTCGTAGCCGTTGACGACGTCGGCAGCGGTGAAGCCCTGCCGGCGGTCCATCCGCATGTCGAGCGGCCCGGACCCGCGGTAGGAGAACCCGCGCTCCTCGACGTCGATCTGGGGGGACGAGACTCCGAGGTCGATCAGCACGGCGGACACTCCTTGACGGTCGGGGGGACGGAGGGGGTCGGGGTGCTCCCGCAGGAGCGGAACGAGGTCGGCGAAGCCGCCCCGGACGAGCTGGGCGCGTTCGCCGAACGGTTCGAGCCGGCGGGACGCCGCCCGGAGGGCGACGTCGTCCCGGTCGATGCCGAGGAGGTGGAGGCCGGGGTGAGCGCCGAGCAGCGCGGCCGCGTGCCCACCCCCGCCGACCGTGGCGTCCACATAGCGGCCGTCGGGAACGACCGAGAGGAGCTCGACGACGAGGTCGACGAGCACGGGAACGTGGTGGAACGACTCATCGTCCACACGGCGTCCCCCCTCGATACGGTGTCCCCGCTCGGTCCGCCCAGTTCGGCGACGGGACCGCCATCACACGAACTCCAGGTCCGCCAGGTCGTCGGCCAGGGTCCGGCCGTCGGCGTCCGGGGCCTCGGCCTGGGCCTCGAAGCGCTCCCAGGCCGCCCGGTCGTAGACGTTGGCGTAGCTGCCGGAACCCACGATGACGACGTCCCGGCCCAGGCCGATCTTGGCCCGCAGCCGCGGGTTGATCGTGATCCGGTTCTGGGCGTCGGGCTGGATGGGCGAGACCGAGGCGAACAGGTACCGGAGCCGGTGGCGGTCCACCTTCCGGCTCTGCTCGACCTTGCGACGCCACCGATCCCAGCTCTCGTACGAGAACAGGCCCACGCACTCGGCGAGGTTCACCGCCAACCCGCCGTCCGCGTACGTGGACCTGAACGGCGCCGGCAGCACCAGCCGGCCCTTGCCGTCGAGCGTGTGCTCGAAGGTGTCGTACAGGTCCACGGTTCGTTCGGCTCCGGTCTGGCGCAGCGGGATGACGGGAGTGGAGTGCGGGCGGTCCTCGTCGACCCCCCGCACTCCACTTCAAGCCACTCTATGGGAATCCGCGCCACCTCACAACCCTTTCCGTGACGACGGCCACATCCGGGGCGCGCCGGGCCGGCCTGCCGGGGCGTGGCGGCCCCACGGCGACCGGGGGCGTGGCGGCCCCACGGCGGCGGGGCGATTGCGACCCCTCGGCGGCGGGGAACCGGGTTCGCTGCGGCGCTCAGGCCGGCAGGGTGCGGAGCAACGTGTCGAGCAGGCGCTCGGCGGCGTTCACGCCGTCCACGGCCGGGGCCACCCGGGTCCGCAGGGGCTCGGCCACCCGTGACGCCACGGCGGGGTCGAGCAGCCCGAGGAGATCCCCGGCGTCCCACCGGGTGTGGGCCACGGTCTGGAAACGGGCGGCCCAGCGGGTCCGACGCTGGGAGATCCCCACCAGCTTCTGCACCGCACCACTGCGCTCCACCACCACCTCACCCGGACCGACCGATGCGAAGCACGCGATCCGACCGGCGGAGCGATCGCCGAGCGACGAACGGTGCACCCCGAGGTGTCCGTCGGCCGCGGTCCAACCGGCACCACTCGCCAGCGCCGCCGACCACCAGTCGCCGACCCACCAACTCGCCCGCTCGACGTCGTCGTCGTGGAGCGGATCGCCCGCCGGGACGACGACGTCGACCCACAACTGGGCACCGGGTGCCAGGAACACCGCTCCCCCGCCGGAGCGTCGACGGACCACGTCCACCCCGCGGCGCCGGGCCGCCGAGTCGTCGACGTCCGTGGCCGCCTGGGTGGAGCCCAGCACGAGCGCCGGCCGCTCGACCGCATGGACCCGGACGATCCGACGAGCCTCCACGGGCGCGTCGTGGAGCGAGGCGGCGTCCCCCGTCCGTCGTTCGAGCGACCAACCGCCGGCAAGGCCGACCGGGCCGGTCCCCTGCATCCCGTCGCCGGTCACGCCCACCCCGGGCGCGGACCGCCCGCGCCCGCACCCGCGGCACCCGGTCGGGTCGTAGGCTCCCCGCCGTGAACGGGTGGGGACGACGCCGAGCGGCACGAGTGGTCGTGTTCGACCCCGACGACCGGGTGCTGCTCATCGAGGGCCGGGACCCCGCCGGGCGCGTGCCCGGACAGTGGTGGGAGATCCCGGGCGGCGGCATCGACCCGGGTGAGGACTCCGCCACGGCGGCCCGGCGCGAGCTCTGGGAGGAGGCCGGCATCCGGGACGCCGAACTCGGACCCTGCGTGTGGGTCCAGCGGGTCCAGTACACCTTCGGCGGCTGGCACTTCGACCAGGACGAGTTCATCCACGTGGCCCGCTGCGACGGAACGAGCCGAGGGCCCGGCGGGCTCGAGTACCTGGAGTCCGTGGCCTTCGGGGAGCAGCGCTGGTGGACCGTCGAGGACGTGCTGGCCCACCAGCCCCGCACGATCCCCTACCGCATGGTCGAGTTCATCGGGGACCTGGCCCTCGGGCGCGTCCCCGAGTCGCCCATCGACATCACCCCGGGGGACCACCACGTCGAACGCTGGCGATCGGCGGGCACGGCTCCGGACTGAGCCCGATCGGCGGGCACGGCGCCGGAGTGAACCGGGTCGGCTCACGGTTCCACCCGACACACCTCGACGCCGAACCGCTCGAGCCGGTCGGGGTCCGGCGGGAGCGCCGCCCCGAGGGTCCGGGGCACGACGATCCGGCCGGCCCGGTCGCCCACGACCGCCTCGGTCACGTCCACCTCGACGTAGCGATCGCTCGGCCCCAGGTCGGTGGGCAGGTCCCCCGGATCGGCGGCCGCGAGCGCCAGCGCCGAGGACCGACCGACTCCGAGCTCGAACATGCCACCGACGAACACCCGGGCGCCCCGTGCCCGCGCCCGACCCGCCGTGTCGTGGGCCGCCACGACCCCGCCGAGCCGGGCCGGCTTGACCGAGACCACCGCAGCCGCACCGCAGCGGACCATCCGCTCGATCACGGCCGGGGAGTCCGCCGACTCGTCCACCGCCAGCGGGACCGTGCCCCGCTCGGCCAATCGGACCCAGCACCCGTCTGCCACCGACGGGTCGAAGGGCTGCTCGAGGTAGGCCAGCGGGAGCCGGACCAGCTCCTCGAGGTCCGGTGGGCAACCCGCACCCGGATCGCCGGACGAGCCGTTCAGGTCCACGGCGACCGGCGTCGAGCCGACCGCATCGAGGACCGCACGGACGAGCGGGGCCGCCGAACCGGCGACCGCCTTCAACTTGATCATCGCCGCGCCGAGCGAGACGGCCTCGGCGGCCCGTTCGACCACGACCTCGGGCCGCTCCCCGACCATCGCCAACACGGTCGTCCCCGCCACGCTCACGGCGGCCGACCAGAGGTCGGCCAGCGATCGTCCCTGCGACCGGAGCACGGCATCGAGCCGGGCGTCGGCCACCGCGCCGACGGAGGCGGGATGGGTCCGGACGACGTCGGCGGGCACGAGCTCACCTCGCAGGGTCGCCGGGCCGATCGTCCCGCAGAGCGCGTCCCACGCCCGATCGATGGGCTCGGTCACGTAACCCGTCCCGGCGAGGGCCGGGCACTCGCCCCAGCCCACCGACCCGTCGGCGTGGGTCCAGCGCACGAGGACCGACGCCCGCGACCGCTCCTCGCCGTGGGCGCTCCGGTGTGGACGGCGCAGCGGCACCCGGACCCGGTGGAACTCGAGCGACGCCGGGGGCGACGGGTCCGCCTCGAGCAGTGCCGTCGGGTCGTTCAGCGCCCCGGCCACGAACGACACCACTCCAGGTAGGTCACCAGGTCATCGGCCGGATCGGCATCGGGGACCAAGTCGGGATCGCCGTCGCCGCCGTAGGCGGTGACCATCCGGAAGTGGAGGTAGTCCCGGGCCGGCAGGGGCAGGAACGGTGCCCGACGCCACCAGCCTCGGGGGGCGAGCCGCAGCGACTGGCGCACGGCGATGGGCCACAGGTCGACACGTCGCAGGACGGCGAGGACCGCCTCCCGGCCCGGACCGACGACGGGCGGGCCATCGGGTCCGGTGCCGCGGGATCCGGTGGCACGGGATCCGGTGGCGCGAGATCCGGCGGGTCGACCCACGCCGGCCACGCTACCCCCGGAGTGCGACCGCAGCGGCGCCGAGGAGCGGGCCGATGTCGCCGGCGCCGCAGCCCGCAGGAACGATCCGGGCACCCCGGGCGAACTCGAGCCGGGCGCACCGGTCGAGCTCGTCGCGGGCGGCCTCCATGAAGTCGTCGCCGAAGCCGAGCGCCACCGACCCGGCGACCACCGCCAGACGGAGGTCCAGGAGGTGGCAGACCGACGCCACGGCCCGACCGACCAGTCGGCCGGTGCGGACCCGCACCTCGAGCGGCGCCTCGGCGGCGGGGCGACCCGTGATCGCCCGGATCGCCGTGCCCGAGACCTCGGCCTCGAGGCACCCCCGCGAACCGCACGCGCAGAGCCGGCCCGTCGGCTCCACCACCACGTGCCCGATGTGCCCGGCGTTGCCGGCCGCACCGTCGAGCAGGACCCCACCCAGGACGATGCCGCCGCCGACGCCCGTCGAGACGACCATCGCCAGGTAGTCCCGGACGCCGCTCGCCGCCCCCCAGCGGCCCTCACCCAGGGCCAGCGCCTTGGCATCGTTGTCGACGCGCGTCGGCAGGCCGGTCGCGATCTCGAGACGCTCGAGCAGCGGGAAACCCCGCCACTGGGTGATGTTCAGCGGCGAGACGGTCCGACCGCCGAGCTCCATCGGGCCGCCGCAGCCGACGCCCAGCGCCGTGACGTCCTCACCGTCGGCCGTCCCCTCGGCACGCACCCGGCCGAGCAGGTCGACGACGGTGGCGAACAGCTCGGCCCCATTCGCCCCGACGGTCGGACACCGGCCGCTCGCCAGCACCGTGCCGTCGGCATCCACCACGGCGGCGGCGAGCTTCGTCCCGCCGATGTCCAGCGCCAGCACCCGAGCCACCTCCGCACGCTAACCGGAGCCGGACGGCCCGGATCGGGTGGCAGACTCCAGCAGTGAGCACGACCGGCCAGACATCGACGCGGACCTTCGCCGGGGTCTTCGACTCCGTCTGCGACAACATCGGCCGGGTCGTCCACGGCAAGGACGAGGTCGTCCGGCTCGCGGTCACCTGCGCCGTCGCCGGCGGCCACCTCCTCGTCGAGGACGTCCCCGGGGTCGGCAAGACGACGCTCGCCAAGGCCCTGGCCCGGTCGATCGCCGCCCGGTTCGGCCGGGTCCAGTTCACACCTGACCTGCTCCCCTCCGACGTGGTCGGCTCCTCGGTGTGGAACCAGCACGAGTCGACCTTCGAGTTCCGGCCGGGACCCGTCTTCGCCAACGTCCTGCTCGGCGACGAGATCAACCGGGCGTCACCCACGACGCAGTCGGCGCTGCTCGAGGCCATGGCCGAGGAGCAGGTCACCGTGGACGGGACCACCTACGAGCTGGCCCGGCCGTTCATCGTCGTCGCCACGCAGAACCCGCTCGAGCACCAGGGCACCTTCCCGCTGCCCGAGTCCCAGCTCGACCGGTTCACGATGCGCCTGTCCCTCGGCTACCCGGCGCGGGACCAGGAGCTCCGACTCGTCCGGGGCCAGGCGGGTGACAGCGGGCTCGACGCACTGCAGCCGGTCGCCAGCGCCCAGGACCTGGTGGCCATGACCCGACACGCCCGGACCGTCCACGTCGCCGACCCCCTCGCCGCGTACGTCGTCGACCTCGCCGACCGGAGCCGCCACTCGGGCCGCTTCGCACTCGGCGTCTCACCCCGGGCCGCCATGGCCCTGGTCCGCTGCGCCCAGGTCGCGGCGGCCGCCGCCGGTCGGGACTACGCCACCGCCGACGACGTGAAGGCCCTGGCCGTGCCGGTGCTCGCGCACCGGGTGGTGGTGGCCGCGGACGCCCGACTGCGGGGCGGCACCGGCGCCGACGCCGTGGCCGAGCTCCTCACCTCCACCCCTGTGCCCGCGCCGGGGATCTGAGGGCGACCCGGACGTGGACCGGAGGCGGCGCGCCCGTCGGCGGAGCCGACCGACCCGCAACGGGCTCCTCGTCGTGGCCGTCTCCACGGTCGTCGGGATCATCGGGTGGTTGCTCGGCCAGCCCGAGCTCACCGCCCTGGCGGCCATGGGCCTGCTCGCGGTCGCCGTGGCGTGGGCCTGGGTGGGCCTCCGGCCGCTGGAGGTCCGATCCAGTCGACAGGTCCGTCCCGGTCGACTGCGTGTCGGCGAGTCGGCCCTGGTCACGATCCGGTTGCAGCACCGGGGCCGGGGCCACAGCCCGGTCCTGCGGTTCACCGACCGGGCCGGCCGGGCCGGGGACGTGACGCTCGCCGTGGCCCCGATCCCCGCCGGAGCGACCCGGGAGGTCACCTACCGGTTCCCCGCCCACCGGCGCGGCGTCCACACGATCGGCCCGGCGGTGCTCGACGTCGACGACCCGTTCGCCCTCGCCACGTCCCGGCGCAGCGACGACGACCGGCGCTCGGTCGTCGTCCTTCCACGCACCTGGCCTCTCGACCCGCTCGAGGGCACCCCGGGTGGCACGCCCACCGAGGGGTCCGCCCCCGTGGTGGGACGGAACTCGACCGACGACGAGTTCGCCGCCCTGCGCGCCTACGAGCCCGGCGACGACGTCCGACAGGTCCACTGGCGCTCCTCGGCCCGGCTCGGGCGCCTCGTCGTCCAGCAGTACGAGCAGCCGTGGCAGCGGCGGACGACCGTGCTGCTCGACGTACGTCGGGCCGTCCACGACGACGACTCGTTCGAACGGGCGGTGTCGGCGGCGGCCAGCGTCGTCGAGCACGCGGCCGCCCACGGCGAGCTGATCCGCCTGGTCACCACCGACGGCACCGACAGCGGTGTCGTCGGGGCCGAGGCCGAGGAGCATCTGCTCGACGAGTTGGCCGCCGTCCGCGCGAGCGGCGGCGGGTCGCTGGCGTCCGTCCTGGCGTCGCTCCCGGGTGGCACCGGGTCGGGCCGACTCGTGATGTGCACCGGGGCCATGGAGGCGAGCGGGCACGACGCCGTGACGGCGGCGACACGCGGCTGGGACCTGCGCATCCTGGTCGCCTGCGGGGCGTGCACCACCTCGGGCGCCGCCGACCCTCCCCTGCTCGTCGAGCACCGGGGCGAGGACCTCACGGCGGCGTGGCGACGAAGCCTGGTCCCGGCGGGAGTGATCCCCGAATGAGCCCACCAGCGCCCGTGGACGGTGCCGGGCGAGTCGGCGGTGACGACCGGGTCGCTCCCGTGGCGCTCGTCGCGGCCGAGCTCGGCCTGCTGACGGTGGCGCTCGCTACGACGGCGACGTTCGCCCGGCTCTTCGAGGGGTGGGGGTTCCTGCGCACCCTCGCCGTCCCGGTCACGGCGGCCTGGCTCCTCGCCGTTGCGCTGCGTCGCCTCCGGGTGGGACCGGGCGTGGCGACCGTGGTCTCGCTCGGCAGCGCCGTCCTGGCGCTGACCTGGCTGTTCGTACCGGAGACCAGCGCCTACGGCCTGCCCACCGGGGACACCCTGGCGGCGGTCGGCGATCTGGTCCGCAGTTCGTTCGGCGACTTCGCCGACCAGGTGGCGCCGGTCCCGGCCAGCGACGGGTTCCTGCTGACGCTCGCCGCCGTGCTCTGGGTGTTCGTCACGTTCGCCGACACCAGCGCCCTGCGCTACCGGGCACCGGTGCAGGCGATCATCCCCTACCTGGCGACCGTCGTGGCGAGCGGGGTGCTGGCCCGCGATGCGGCCCGCGTCGGGTCCACCGCCGTGTTCGCGCTCGGACTGGCCGTCTACGCGGTCACCCAGCGGGCCCTCGTCGCCAGCGCGACCCGGTGGCGCCACGGTGACGCCCGGAGCGGAGTCCGGGCCGTGGCGCTCGGCGCGAGCGCCCTCGCCGTCGCCGTGCTCGTCGTCGGCGTGGCGCTCGCCCCGCTGCTGCCCGGCGACGACGAGGCGGTCGTGGACCTCCGCACCCTGGGACGCGGCGAGGGGCCCCGGACCGTCGTGTCACCCTTCGTCGGGGTCACCTCGCTGCTCGGCGAGCGCAGCGACGAGGTCGTCTTCACCGTCGGAGCAGACGAGGCGTCGTACTGGCGCCTGACGGCGCTCGAGCAGTACGACCCCGAGCGCTCGATCTGGACCTCCCGGGGCACCTACCGCTCCACGGACGGCGACCTGGGTGAGGCCAGCCCCGGCCGGCCCCTCACCCAGGAGGTGCGGATCGCGACGCTCGGCGGACTGTGGCTCCCGGCGGCGTTCCAGGCGGTGGACGTGACGGGCGATGTCGCCGTGGGCGTCGACCCCGAGTCCTCGTCGCTCATCGCCCGGGACGACTCGGCGACACCCGGGACGACCTACCGGGTGACCTCCGCGCTGCGCGTCGTGGACCCGGCGGCCCTGGCCACCACGCCGGCGGCCCCGACGAACCCGACCACGTTGGCCGCCGACGGCCTGAGCGATGAGGTCCGCCGGACCGCCCTGGCGGCCGTGGCCGGCCGCGACGGCCCCTACCAGCAGGCCCTGGCCCTCCAGGACTGGCTCCGAGGCCCCGGGGCGACCTACGACACGGCCGTCGACTACCGGGGCGAGTCCGACCCGGTGGCGGCGTTCCTCAGCACTCGCCGGGGCTTCTGTCAGCAGTTCGCCTCGGCGTACGCCCTGATGGCCCGGGCGGTGGGCCTCCCGAGCCGGGTGGCGGTCGGGTTCACCCCCGGCGACCGGCTCGCGGACGATCCGACCCGGTTCGTCGTCCGTGGTCGCCATGCGCACGCCTGGCCGGAGGTGCAGCTCCCCGGGGTCGGGTGGGTGGCCTTCGAGCCGACCCCGGGTCGCGGCGACCCGCAGGGCACCGGCTGGACCGGCGTCGACGCCGCCCAGGCCGAGCCGCCCGCCGCCCAGGCCGCCACCACCTCGACCCCGCCGACCACCACGGCCGATCGACCCACGACGCCTCCCGACACCCAGGCCGAGCTCGACGCCTCGGCGGAGTCGGAACCGGCGGACCCGGGAGCCGGCGACCCCGGCGGGACGACGGGCGGCACCCGCCGCGCCGGCCTGCTGGTCCTGGTGACGCTCGCGCTCGGGGCGATGGCCGGGCTGGTCGTCACCCGATGGCGGCGGAGCAGCCGGCGGCGCCGGGCGCGCCAGGACCCGGACGTCGGGCCGATCGCCATCGCCTGGGAGGACGTGACCCGGTCCTGCGTCCACCGGGGGGTGTCGATCCGCCCGGACGAGACGCCGCTCGAGTTCGCCCGGCGGCTCGGCGCCGACCCCGGCTGTGCCGACATCGCCCACGACGTGGAGACACTCGCCCGACTCGAGACGGTGCGGCGGTTCGCGCCGGACGGCGGGACGCCGGACGACCAGGAGCTCGCCGAGGAGATCGCCCGGCACGTCGTGGCCGGGATCGACGCCGGTCTGGGTACCCGTCAGCGGGTGCTCGAGCGGGTCCGCTGACGGGCCGGCTCAGACCTCGTCGTCGCGACGGAAACGCTCACGGGCCCGCTCGCCCGCGTCGTTGAAGTACGAGCGGATGCCCGAGGACCGCAGCGCCCGGGTGGCCTCGTTGATGCCCGCCCGGCCCATCCGTCGGGCGTTCGACTCGATGATGATCGCGGAGCCGACCATGGCCAGGAACCCGACGAAGCCGAGGGCGAAGTGCACGGTCAGCAGGACCACGGTGAGCACGAGGCTGGCGACGAACGCCACCACCCCCCACCGGAGCTTGCGGACCGCATCGGTGTAGACGGTCGTGGAGCCGACGTGCTCCGCCAGGTCCGGGTCGGACGCGCGGAGCTGCGACTCGATCTCGCTGAGGATTCGCTGTTCGTCCTCAGACAGCGGCATGGCCAGTCACCCCCTGGGTGGATCCGGTCGGCTCTGCGTGCGCCTGCATGTTGCCACAGGCTACCGGGGTCCGCCACGAGTCGGCGGGTCACCCCCGGGGTCGTCGGTCGGGGGCGCTGTCGGGGGCGCTGTCGGGGGCGCTGCCGGCGGCGCTGCCGGCGATGGTGCAGGCGGCGCGGGCGGCGGTCGACGACGGGCCGGGCCGATCGCGTCCTCCCCGAATCGGGCCCGCACCCGGTCGACCGCCTCCGTGGCGGCCAGACGGTTCGCCGACGGCGCCGACGACCGGCCGTCGTCCGGACCGTCGAGCCCCTCCAGGCGCAACTGGTGCCCCACCTCGGCATCGAGCAGGTTGGTGAGACCCACCCCCAGCAGCCGGATGCCCGCCGAGACCGGTAGGTCGGCGAGCAGCGACCGGGCGACCCGCAGGATCGTCAGCCCGTCGGCCGAGGGTGTGTCGAGCGTGCGGGACCGACTCGTAGTCGTGAGGTCCCCCGAGCGGACCTTCAGCTGGACGGTGCGCCCGAGGACTCCGCTCCGCCGGGCCCGGGCCGCCACCCGGTCGGCCATCGACACCAGATGGACGTCCAGGTCGTCGAGCGAGTGCAGGTCCCGGGCGAAGGTCTCCTCCTGGGAGATGGACCGGGCCGCCTGGTCCGGGACGACGGGCCGGTCGTCACGTCCGTTCGCCAACTCGTGGAGGTGCCGGGCGGTTCCCGCCCCCAACCGGCCCGCCAGCGCGTCCACGGGGAACGCCGCCAACTGCGCCACGGTGAGCACCCCCAGCGAGGCGAGCCGCTCCCGGGTCACGGGCCCGACGCCCCACAGATCCCCCACCGGTCGGTCCTGGAGGAACACCAGCTCCCGGTCGGCGGGGACCACGACGACACCCGGCGGGTCCCCGACGGCCCCCGGGGTCGGCTTGGCCGCCTCGGATGCGAGCTTGGCGAGCAGCTTGGAGGACGCGACACCCACCGAGCACCAGAGCGACTCCCGGTCGTGGATCCGACGGCGGAGCTCCCCGGCGATCTCGACGGCGGAGCCCACCGACCGGGAGGCGCCGGTGACGTCCAGGAACGCCTCGTCGAGCGAGAGCGGCTCGACCCGCGGGGTGAACTCATGGCACGTGGCCCTGATGCGCGACGAGACCTGCGCGTAGTGACCGTGGTCGACGGGGAGCACCACCAGGTCGGGGCACAGCCGACGGGCCCGGGCCGTCGACATGGCCGACCGGATGCCGTGGACACGCGCCGGGTAGGACGCCGCCGCCACGACCCCGCGCTCCCCCGCCCCACCGACGACCACCGGTCGACCGACAAGGTCCGGGTGGCGGAGCAGCTCCACGGAGGCGAAGAACGCGTCCATGTCGACGTGGAGGATGCTCCGGCCGGTCACGACCGCCGCCTCCGGCCGCCCGGGGGGACGGGTAGCGTCGTGGCGTGGGCGACGGTTCGGGAGCACAGCCAGCAGACGGGGTCCACCGCTGGACCGTGGCCGGTGCCGTCGTCGAGCATCCAGACCGCGGCGACCTGCTGCTGGTCCGCAACGTCCGACGCGGTGGCCGCTGGGACTGGACGCCACCCGGCGGGGTCATCGAGCACCACGAGGAGCTGCTCGTGGGGCTCGGACGTGAGGTCGAGGAGGAGACCGGCCTGCGCGTGCAGGCCTGGTCGGGACTGCTCTACGAGGTGCGCATCGAGGCGGTGGACCTGCGCTGGGACCTCCGGGTCGAGGTGCACCGTTCCGGGGAGGTCGCCGGCTCGCTGGCCACGGGCGAGGACCCCGACGGGATCGTCGTGGACGCCCGCTGGGCGGACCCGGTCACCGCCCGCGACCTGCTCGAATCGACCCAGCCGTGGGTCCGCGAGCCGCTGCTGGAGTGGATGGACGAGCGGTGGACGACGCCGCGATCGTTCGGGTTCCGGGTGCACGGCACCGACGTGGCGTCGACGACGGTCGAGCGGACCGCCTGAGGCCGATCAGCCCGCTGGCCGCTCGGGCCCGACCGACCCGTCGGGAAGACGCTCGACGGTGATGCCGGCGGGGCCCACCTCGGCGACCGGTGCCGGCGGCAACTGATCGAGCGGAACCTCGGCCACGGCGGGTGCCGGAGCCGGTGCCTGTGCCGGTGCCGGTGCCTCGCTGCTCGTCTGGACGAACACGAGCGCACCGATGGCCGTCACGGCGAGCAGGATGCCGGCGGCAGGCACCAGCACCCGGGCCGACAACCGGGACCGGGTCGTGGCGATCGTCGCGGCGTCGGCCGCCATCAACGTCCGCAGCTCCGACTCGATCGTGAGCGAGTCCGTCCCGAAGGCGTCGGCGAGGACCTGCATGTCCTCGATCCGCAGCGTCAGGTCCTGACCCGGGGTGAGGTTGCGCATCTGGTACACGAGCGCCAGGTAGCGACGGAGCGTCTCGCCGCGGTCCGGGTCGAAACGGATCGCGGACCGGGTCCGCTCGTCCTGGATGACGCCCTCGGTCAGGTCGACGATCAGCCGGCTCCGCATCGGGACCAGGGTCCCGGTCTCGATGCCGTAGATCCGGGCCAGCTGCTCCACCTGGCGGTCGTCGATCCGGGCCCGGCCGGCCTCGACCTCCCGGAGGTCGATGGCCACGTTGTTGCGGGCGAGCTCCTCGGTGACCACGTCGACCGAGACGCCACGGGACTCGCGGGCCTGGGTCAGGAGTTGGCCGAGGCGGCGGGGTGGTACGAGATCTTCCACGGTTCCTCCACTGGTCCTCCGCGAGGGCCGGCACGGACATCGTACCGACCGCTCGCGTGTGCGACAGGGTTCCATCGGTGGTTCCGGCCCCCACGTGAACAATTGCCCAGTGCCTCTGGTGACACGAGGCCGCCGGGACCCCGGGGCGGCCGGAGCGGCCGGGCGCTGAGGCCGGGCGGAGGCCTGAGGGAGAAGGACGTAGTCTCCGATCCTGTGAGCCCTCCAGCGCCCTCCCCCACCGGCGGGTCGACACCGGCGTCCGGCCCGGAGTCGGCGCTCCCGTCGGTGCTCGCCCGGTCGCTGGCCTTCGCCTCGATCCTCCTGGGCGGGTTCGCCGGCGGTTTCATCGGCTACGCGTTCGGCGAGCTCGGCGGGTTCAGCCGCCTGGCCACGGGCGTCCTGCTGCTGGTCTCGGCGGCGGCGGCCGCAGGTGGTGTCGCCGTGGTCGCCGTGTTGACCCTCCGGGCGCTCGGCGAATGGCAGACCATCCGCGACCGGTCGACGTGAGCACCCCACCCGGTCTCGAGCCCGAGCCCGACCCCGAGCCCGAGCCTGTCCCCGAGCCCGATCCCGATCCCGGGGCGCTGCTCGAAGTGGCGCTGGACGCCGCGCTCGCCGCCTCGGAGCTGATCACGAACGGCCGACCTGCGGACCTGGAGGCCGTGTCCAAGTCCTCGCCGACCGACCTCGTCACGGTCGTCGACCGCCGGGCCGAGGAACTGGTGGCCGAACGGATCCGCCGACGCCGGCCGCAGGACCGCATCGTGGGCGAGGAACGAGGCGAGTCGGCCGGCGACGGGTCGACCGACTCGCCCGTCACCTGGTGGGTCGACCCGATCGACGGGACCACGAACTACGTCTACGACCACCCGGGCTACGCCGTGTCGGTGGCCGCGCAGGTCGACGGCCGGATCGTCGCCGGAGTGGTGGCCGACCCGACCCACGCCCGTGTCCACCGGGCCACCCTCGGCGGGGGCGCCTACTGCGACGACGAGCGCACCGGCCGGACGACGCGCCTGGAGCTCGGCGATCCACCGCCCCTCGCCCGGGCGCTCGTGGCGACCGGCTTCTCGTACCAGCCCGAGGTCCGCACCGCCCAGGCCCGGCTGCTCGCCGAGCTGATGGGCCGGATCCGCGACGTCCGGCGGATGGGCGCCGCCTCGCTGGACCTGTGCGCCGTGGCCGCGGGCCGGGTCGACGCGTCCTTCGAGGCCGGACTCGAGACCTGGGACTTCGCCGCCGGCGGGCTGATCGCCACCGAGTCCGGGGCCCGGTTGTGCGGCCTGGACGGCGGCGAGGTGCGTCCCGGCTCGGTGCTGTGCGCGCACCCGGACCTCGCCGAGCAGCTGCTCGCCGCGCTGGCCTCGATCGACCCCCACTGAGTGCCCAGCGCCCGCTGGCAGGCGCGGGGGTCCCGGATGGGCGAGAATGCCGCCGTGGCAACGCGCATCCTGACCGTCGAGGACGACGAACGCATCCGGACCTCCGTCAAGCTGGCCCTCGAGGACGAGGGCTGGGAGGTCGAGGAGGCCGAGACGGGCGAGCAGGCGATCAGCTCGTTCACCCGCGACCCGGCCGACGTCGTCCTGATCGACATCATGTTGCCCGGGGTCGACGGCTTCGAGGTCTGCCGGTCGATCCGGCGCCAGAGCGACGTGCCCATCGTGATGGTGACCGCCCGGGCCGACACCCACGACGTCGTCGCCGGCCTGGAGGCGGGGGCCGACGACTACCTCACCAAGCCGTTCGTCCCCAAGGAGCTGTCGGCCCGGATCCGCGCCCTGTTGCGCCGGGCCCGGCCGGCGGTCGCCGGCAACCCCCGACTGCGCTTCGGTGACCTCGAGGTCGTCCCCCAGGAGGGTGTCGTCAGCCGGGGCGGCGAACCGGTCCACCTCACCAAGACCGAGTTCCGGCTGCTCGTCGAACTCGCCAACCATCCGGGCACCGTGTTCTCCCGGGAGGACCTCCTCGACAAGGTCTGGGGCCACGGGGTCGACGGCGACAGCCGGTTGGTCGACGTCCACATCCGACGACTGCGGACGAAGGTCGAGTCCGACCCGGCCAACCCCCGCCACGTCGTGACCGTCCGGGGCCTCGGCTACAAGCTCCAGACCTGAGCCGGTGAGCGCCGCCGACGCCGAGGCCGAGCCGGACGGCACCGCCCCCGTCTGGTCGGGGGTCGGCGCCGGTCTGCGGACCCGCATCACCCTCGCCGTCGTCGGCGTGACGCTCGTGCTCTCCGTCGTGCTGGGTCTGCTCACGATCACCATCACCCAGCAGACGCTCGTCAACCAGCGCGAGGACTCGATCTCCCGTCGCGCCGTGGCCAACGCCCAGGTCGTCGACGGGGCGCTCGGCGACTCCGCCGACGTCCAGGGGGTGCTCACCTCGCTCGCCGACCCCGGCAAGGCCTCGGTGGTGCTCACCGACCCCGAGGGCCAACCGGTCTCGGTGTCGGTCGACCCTCGCGTCGGGGTCGACGTCCTGCCCCGGCAGCTGAAGGACCAGGTGGTTGAGGTCGGCAACCCGGCGATCATGCGCTTCGAGCTCGAGGACCAGACCCTCGTCGCCGTCGGCGTGCCGCTCAGCGGCCAGCGGTCGGGCTACTTCGAGGTCTACCGGCTCGACGACATCGCCTCGGGCCTGCGCAGCCTCCTCATCACCCTGGCCGTGGCGACCTTCGCCACCACCTTCGCCGCCGGGGTGCTCGGCTACTGGGCGAGTGGCTACACGCTGCGGCCGTTGGGCCGGGTGAGCGATGCCGCCGAGGCGGTGGCGTTGGGCCAGCTCGACACGCGCATCGACGAGCGCGAGTACGCCCGGGACCGCGACCTGGCGCCGCTGGTCAGCAACTTCAACGCCATGGTCGACGCGCTCGAGGACCGGATCGACCGCGACGCCCGGTTCGCGAGCGACGTGAGCCACGAGCTCCGCTCACCGCTGACGACGCTGAACGCCGGGCTCCACGTGCTGCAGAACAACCGGGACGAGATGCCGGAGCGGGCGCAGCACGCGCTCGACCTGCTCGCAGCCGATGTCGACCGCTTCACCCAGCTCGTCGAGGACCTGCTCGAGATCTCTCGCTTCGACGCCGGGGCGGTCCGCTACGAACCGGAGGAGGTCGCGCTCGTTCCCCTCGTGCAGGCCACCGTGGCCAACCTGGGCTACCCGGACGTCCCGATCGACACCGACACGGACCTCGACGACGTCGTGATCACCTGCGACAAACGACGGCTCGTCCGGATCGTGGCGAACTACCTGCACAATGCCGACCGCTACGCGGACGGGGCGACGGGAGTGTGGATCGAGCGCCACGACCCCGATCCGTTCAACCCGTTCGACGAGCTCACGATCCGGATCGGTGTCGAGGACTCCGGCCCCGGCGTGCCGGAGGCCGAGCGGGAGCGCATCTTCGACCGCTTCAACCGGGGCGACCAGGGCGGCAGCCGCGGCGCCGACGTCGGCGTGGGGCTGGGCCTGGCGCTGGCGGCCGAGCACGCCGCCCTGCAAGGAGGCCGGGTGTGGGTCGAGGACCGGACCGACGGAGGACAGGGCGCGTGCTTCGTCGTGGAGCTCCCGCTGGTCGAGCCGACCGAGCGCGAGGACGAGGAGGACCTGTCGGCGGCAACCCCGGAGGCGGCCAGCGCCCTCACCCTGACCGGGGAGCACCAGGCCCTGGACCTGTCGGCAACCGCCGGCGACGGCGGGGTCGAGCCGAGCGACCGGGAGCCGACCCCGTGACCGGCCACCGGCTCGCCGCCGTGCTCGCCGCCACGGCCGCCCTGGTGCTGGCGGCCTGCGGCATCAGTCCGGACGACCAGCCCCGGGCCCTGCCGATCCCGCCGACCACGACCACGCCGTCGGCCCCCGTCACGACGGGCGGCAGCGCGTCGGCGGTCCTCTGGTACGTCGACGACCAGAGCCTCGTGCCGGCGTCGCGTGCGCTCACGGACCGGTCGCTCGGGACGGCGCTCGGCGCCCTGCTCGAGCCCGGTGCGTCGCTCGAGGGCGAACTGTCGAACTCGATCCCGGCAGGGACGCAGCTCCTGGAGCTCCAACTGGACGCCGGGGTGCTGGGGATCGACCTGAGCGGATCGTTCGAGGAGCTCGCGGGCCCGGCCCGGCAGCTCGCGATCGGCCAGCTCGTGCTCACCGCCACCGAGGACCGGGGAGTGGAGGAGGTCCGGTTCCTCGTCGACGGCGAGCCGGTGCTGGCGAGCTCACCGGAGCGGGGCGACGTCACCTCGGTCACGGCCTGCGACTTCGCTCCCCTGCTCCCGAGCGCCGAGGAGGCCGCTGCGGCGCAGCTGTCGTCGACGACCGTGGAGCGACTGGACCAGCGACGCTCGGAACTGGAGCGGGACTGCCCGTCGTCCTGAACACGGCTGACGATCCGGACGCCGTCGGCGGTCAGGAGGCGAAGAACGGCCGGGCGACCTGTTCGTAGAGGTCCAGGTCGACCGTCTTGCGCCGGCCCGCCACCTCTGCGAGCGGGACCCGGACGATCCGGTCGCTCTGCAGCCCCACCATGACGCCCCAGTCCCCGTCGGCGGCGGCCGACGCCGCCGCGACCCCGTAGCGGGTGGCCAGCACCCGGTCCTGGGCCGTGGGGGTGCCGCCGCGCTGGACGTGACCGAGGATCGTGACCCGGGTCTCGATGCCCGTTCGCCGTTCCAGGTCGGCGGCGAGCACCTGGGAGATCCCACCGAGCCGCTGGTGCCCGAACCGGTCGACCTCGTACTCCGTCCCGTCGAGCGATCCGGCCACCGGCTGGGCCCCCTCGGCCACCACGACGATCGAGGCGTAGCTCAGCCCGGCGTGACGACGGGCGATGGCGCCGGCCACGGCCTCCATGTCGACCGGCACCTCGGGGATCAGCGTCATCGTCGCCCCACCCGCCAGACCGGCGTGCAGGGCGATGTGGCCCACGTGACGGCCCATCACCTCGACGAACATGACCCGGTCGTGCGACTCCGCCGTCGAGTGCAGCCGGTCGATCGCCGAGGAGCAGATGGCCACGGCCGTGTCGAACCCGAACGTCCGCTCCGTGCCCACGACGTCGTTGTCGATCGTCTTGGGGACCCCGACGCACGGGACCCCGTCACGCTGCAGGTCCGCGGCGCAGCTGAGGGACCCCTCGCCGCCGATGACGACGAACCCGTCGAGCCGGTGACGGTCCACCGCCGCCCGCACCAGGTCCACTCCGCCGTCGGTGGCGTAGGGCTGGACCCGGGAGGTCCCGATGATCGTGCCGCCGCGGGGCAGGATCCCCCGGCACCGGGACACGTCGAGGACCTCCCAGTCGTCCTCCATCACGCCGCGCCAGGCGTCCCGGAAGCCGATCACCGTGCCGCCGTGCTCCCGTTCGACCAGGCGCACCACGGCCCGCAGCACGGCGTTCAGGCCGGGGCAGTCACCACCCGAGGTCAGGACGCCGATCCGCACGACGGTCAGGCTATCGGCGGGGGGTAACGTCGCTACCATGTCGGTCGTCATCGCCATCGACGAGGGGACGACGGGCGTCCGGGCGTTCGCCGTCGACGCCTCGGGTCGCCCCGTCGCCAGCTCCTACCGGGAGTTCACCCAGCACTTCCCCCGACCCGGCTGGGTCGAGCACGACCCGCTCGAGATCCTCGACGCCACCCTCGAGGTGCTGGCTGCGACCGTGGCCCAGCTCGACGAGCCGGTGGCCGCGATCGGGATCACCGACCAGCGGGAGACGGTGGTCGCCTGGGACCGGCGGACCGGCCGCCCTCGGCACCGGGCACTGGTCTGGCAGGACCGGCGCACCACCGAGCGATGCGACGAGCTGATGGCGGCCGGCGAGCTGCCCCGGATCCGCGAGCTGACCGGGCTCGTGCTCGACCCCTACTTCTCGGCCTCCAAGATGGAGTGGCTGCTCCGGCACGGCGACGTGGCGGTGGACGACGACCTGGCCCTCGGGACCATCGACTCCTGGCTGGCCTGGAACCTGACGGGCGAGTTCGTCACCGACCCCTCCAACGCCAGCCGGACCATGCTGTTCGACCTGCGGGAGCGGACCTGGTCGGCGGAGCTCTGCGACCTGTTCGGGGTGCCGATGACCGCCCTGCCCGAGGTCCGACCGTCCGTCGGCGAGTTCGGCCGGACCAAGGACGGGCTCCCGGTGCCGTCAGGCGTCACGCTCAGCGGCATCGCCGGCGACCAGCAGGCCTCGCTGTTC
>SXGS01219071.1_pt1 | contig 32423 bp, 19 predicted proteins | sample 3174681 | NCBI WGS metagenome assembly SXGS01 (sample SAMN11356861, study PRJNA531348) | freshwater metagenome | isolation source: freshwater sample F1-80 | place: China: Fuxian Lake, Yuxi | collected 2017-12-25 | reverse complement strand
GGGCAATCCTGCCAACATTTGATCCGCATGCGCGATGGACATGCGCCAATCCAATCAGAGTCCACAGCGGCGCGCCACCAAATTCATTCCATCTCCTTGCCCTCAAACTTCATTCCACCCTCCTTGTCGAGGGCCATGGTTGACCTAACGCGCGTCCCTGCTCGAAGGCCCTACCTCGCAGTCATTTCGTTTCCACTTTTTCTATGGCTTTGATTGCGGCGCGGGCCTGGCGACGCACGGTATTGTTCGAGTCGTTCATGGCTTCTCGCAACGCGGGCAGCGCCTCGGCAGCCGCGGCACCCAACTTCGTCAGAGATTCGCAGGCAAAGACCCGCACGGCGGCGTCCTCATTCTTCAAAGCCTCCGCGAACAGCGGGATCGATTGACTCTTGATCTGGCGAAGGCTGTCGAGAGCGGCAGGCCGATCACCGCTGGTCTTGAGCATGGCAAAGAGCCTCTGCTCGTACTCTCGAGCCTTTTCGCCGAACTGTCCCAATGCCTCGGCGGCGGCGGTCCGGACGGCGGATTCCGCATCGTCAAGCCCCACCGAGAGCAGCGAGATGACGGAATCGTCCTCCCTGGCGATGCGGCTCGCCGTCTTGAATGCAGCCGCGCGAATTTCAGCCGACGGATCGCGCATCATGGTTTGAACGACGTTACCAGCCGCACCTGCTTTTGCCCCGAATTGTCCGAGCGAACGCAACGCGGCCAGTCGCTGTTCACCCGGACCGGACTCGATCGTCGCGACAAGCGCAGGTGTGGTCTCCGCGGCGGCCGGGCCGATGCGCCCCAAGGTTTCAATGACAGATGTCCGGTACTCCGGATCGTTCGTGTTCAATTCTCCACTCAATGCAGTTACTGCGGCCCCTGCCTTCGCCCCGAGGACTCCCAGTGCTTTGGTGCCGTTCAGACGGACGGATCGATCGGAATCCTGGAGCGCGTCGATCAGAAAGGGGACGCAGGGTTCGCCGGCGGAACCGAGTTCGGCCACCGCCGCCGTGGCAACAACACGAACTCCAACGTCTGGGTCGCGCATCGCCGCCTGAATGTGCGGCAACAGAATCGAGGTCAGCTTTGTGGTGGCAAGCAGAGTGGCAAACGCGCGGGCGCGGACTCGCGCCGGCTCGGCCTTCAACAATGCTGTTACTGCTGATGTGGCGGCGGAAGCCTCCTTGCCAAGTTGGATCAGGACTTCGAGAGCCGCAAGGCGCATACCTTCGCCAGGCCCCGCAAGTGCCGCCGCCAGTTCTTCCACGTTCTCCGGCCCCATATCCGCAAGAGCACGCACAATCCAGTGCTCGGGACCCATGCTCTCGATGGATTCGCTTTCAACAGCAAGCAACAAGGATGGGACAGCGGTCGCTCCAATGGCGGTGAGTGCCCGGGCGAATGCCGACCGCGCTGCGCCAGAGCGCCTGGCTTCTTGGATCAATAGAGCCATCGCATCACTCGCCCCGGGCCCAAGGCGTTCCAGCGCAGAAGCGGCACGTTCGCGTTTTGTTGGATCCTCGCTCGCGAGAAGTTTCTTCATCTCCGGAACCGTGATCTTTGTGGAATCCAATCGCATCAGCGCGTTCACCGCGGCATGCCTGACGAATTCGTCCGATCCGATCAATCCTTCGATAGTGAGTTGGATGAACCTCGTTTCGGTGGAACCGAAGGAGCTCAGGCATTCGATCTGTCTGGCCCGGGCAGGGGCATCGGTTTCAGCGCTCAATTGAGCGAGCACACGCGGCGCATGTTCTGCGGCCGCGCTTCGAAAATGGCTGAGGCTGCGGGCGCTTTCCTCGCGGAGCCGGGATACGGGTGAAGATAGAAATGCGATCAGGTGAGGAATTGACTCGGATCCAATTCCTGCCAGGGCTTCACTGGACAGTTGCCGGACCTGGGCGTCGGAATCATTCAGCAACGAGGCCAGCAATGGAATCGCTGGTCCGGCGTCAGTGCCAACCCAACCCAGGGCTTGCGCGGCTCCAGCCCGAACCAAAGCCTCGCTGGATTTGAGACTGTCAATGAGCGCCGGGACTGCCGCCACGCCAATTCGACCCAGTGCATACGAAGACCGATACCACACTTGACGGCCTTCACGCTGCGCCGAGCGGTTGAGTCCGCGAAGAAGAGCCGGAATCGCGTCCTTGGCATCCGGGCCAATCCTCGCGAGGGCCACCGCAGCGCCGAGCCAGACTTGCTGTTGGGAATCATCGAGCGCCTTGATGAGTTCCGGCAACGCGCCACGAGCCTCAGCTCCGAGCAGGCTGAGTTGGTGTGCGGCTTCGCGGCGGATGACCTTGTCGCTGTCGCTCAACTGCCGGGCAAGCTCAACGACGGTCTGCTTCTTCTTTGGAGCAGTTGAACTCGCTGGCGCGGGTGCTGCAGCGAAGGAAGATGCGAAGGAGAGGCAAACGGATGCGAGAGCGATCCAGTTGCGGTGCCATCCTTGCCGAGCCAGTCGTAACAAAACCGGGACGAGTCGCTGCATCGCAAATGTGTGGCTGCTGAACCTCAGCCTTCAAGACCCGGCAGCGGGCCGGTGGAATCGCCAAATCGATCCACGTTGGATCCCATGAGCCGCACCATCGAGAGCAACAGGTTGTTCATCGGCGTCTCTTCAGCATAGGCAACATGTCGGCCGGTGAGGATTGTTCCGCCACCTCGACCCGCGAGAACGAGCGGCAGATTCTCATCATTGTGGCGATTGCCGTCACTGATTCCACTGCCATAAAGAATCATGCAGTTATCCAACAAGGTGCCTTCGCCTTCGCGGATGGATTTCAACCGGCGGAGGAGATAGGCGAATTGCGAGACGTGGAAGCGGTTGATCTGAGTGATCTTGCTCAGTCGATCGGCATCATTCTGGTGATGGGAAAGGTCGTGATGACCGTCGTTCACGCCAATGAAGCGGTAGGCCTTGTTGCTGCCTTCATTGGCGAGCATGAACGTTGAAACGCGGGTCACGTCTGTTTGGAAGGCCAGCACCATCATGTCGGCCATCAGCCGAATGTGTTCCTCAAAGCTCTCTGGCTTGCCCTCGGGTTTCTCGGTTCCTGACGGCACTTCGACGGGTGAAGACGCTTCGCGCTCTGCCCTCTCAACGCGTTGCTCGATCTCACGCACTGCCGTCAGGTACTCACCCAGTTTGAGCTGATCGGCGCCTCCAACCTTGCCGTCCAGCCGGCGGGCGTCTTCGTGAACAAAATCCAGGATGCTCTTTTTCAGCCGCTGGCGGCGTGCAAGGCTTTCGCGCATCTCCCGGGAATCGCCGTTGCCAAATAATCTCTCGAAGACGAGCCGGGGATTGGTTTCCTTCGTCAGCGGGGTCGTTTCGTTGCGCCAGGAAATGTTGTTCGAGTAGGCACAACTGTAACCGGAGTCGCATTTGCCGGCCTGCCTTCCATTCTCAGTCCCCAGTTCCAGCGAAGGCATGCGCGTCTCCCGCGCGACCGCATCGACGGCGACCTGATCGGCAGACATGCCCGCCCGTATTTGAGAACCTTCACTCTTGAGAGCTTGTGTGCCGGTAAGAAACGTGGAAGCAGCGCGCGCATGATCTCCGGGACCGTCGCCATTGCCGCGACCTCCGTCCTGGGTGAGACCGCTCATCACGATCAAATCCTGCTTGTAAGAAGAGAGCGGCTGGAGAATCGGCGGAAGGTCGAAGTCGAACCCCGTCGTCTTTGGAACCCAGTTCGGAATGACAACTCCATTAGGCACATACAGTACTGCCATGCGCTTGGGCAACGCGCGGCCTGCCGTTCCACCCAGAGTGCGAAGTGGCGCCATGGAATCCATGAGCGGGAGTGCCATTGCAGCCCCGAGGCCTCGCAGAAAGGTTCTTCGATGAATCTGGTTTGACGTCTTCATGGCGTTTGATGGGCTGTTTCACGTTTCCGGAACGGCTCGCTCTTGATGATCTCGGCAACGAGCACTGAAAAACGATGTCCGTTCGACTTCAGCGCCGCGACCGCATTGTCCACGGCGCATTTATCGTAGTATTCCAAACCCCGGCCCAAGGCAAAGGTAAACATCTTCCGCGTAAACGCCCGGACGAAGCTCTCGTCGGCAGCCAGGATCGTAATCAACTCCTGAGGTCCATTGAGTGATCGACCATCCGGAAGAACGCCTGAAGGATCGATCGGAAACACGCCATCCTTCTCGCGCCAGGCGCCGATGCCGTCGAAGTTCTCCAGAGCAAAACCGAGCGGATCCATCTTGTTGTGGCACGTGGCGCATTCGGCTTTGGCACGATGCTGCTCCAGCCGGGTCCGCAAGGATGCCGTGGCGGTCGCCTGCGGGTTGCTTTCCAGCTCCGGCACATTTGGCGGCGGCGGCGGCGGCGGACTGCCAAGGATTTGTTCCATGATCCATTTGCCTCGATTGACGGGCGACGTACGCGTGGGATTTGAAGTCAAAGTAAGAATACTCGCGTGTGTCAAAACGCCGCCGCGCCGGGTGGACGGTTCGAGCCGGACGCGTTGAAAAGCCTCGCCTTGAACGCCGCTCACGCCGTAGTGCCGGGCGAGACGCTCATTGAGAAACGTGAAATCAGCCGAAATGAATTCGCGGATGCTCCGGTCCTCACGCATGATCGCGTCGAAGAACAACTCCGTCTCCCTCACCATTGCGCGGCGCAGCTCTGTGTTGAAACCCGGATAAGTATCCGGATCAGGCGCCGCCTCGAAGTTGCGAATCTGGAGCCACTGACCACCGAAGTTTTCCGCCAACGCGCGGGATCTTGGATCTTGAAGCATCCGGCGGATTTCGCCCTCCAAAACTTCAGGCGCTGACAACCGGCCTTCACGCGCGAGCGCGAACAGGGTGTCATCAGGCATGCTGCACCAGATGAAATAAGACAACCGTGAGGCGAGTTCGTACTCACTCAACATCCGCGCAACCCCAGGCGGACGCTTCTCCGGATCAAGTTCCCAGCGGAAAAGAAAGTGTGGCGAAGTCAGAACTGCCTGAAGTGCGAGTTGAATGCCTTCCTCGAAACCGCCATTCTCCGCCTTGGCAATATCGACGAAGCGCACCAGCCGTTCGACCTCCGAGGCCGTTGCCGGACGACGAAATGCGCGCGACGCCAGCTTCTCCAGGGTTTCCGCCGCCAGCTTCCGTTCTTCGCCAGCCTTCGGCGACCGCTGGATCAACCGTGTGTGGCTTTCCGGGAGCGCCACAGCAGGCGTGCCTAGCGGACCGACGACCTCCAATCCTTGCAGGTAAAGGTTGCGGTCACCGCGCAATTTCGGATCGGGATGATCAGTGACCACGTAATTGTTGATATAGCCAAAACGCAATTCGTGCGTCCCTTTCTCCACTGTGAGCGGCACTTCGTAAAAGCGGGGCTGATCCTGGGGAACCGTCACATCCAGGAGGACAAGCTCCCGGCCCATCCATTTCACCGCCATGCGCGCCGGATCGGGCCCGGCCTGATCGCCCGAGGCGCGAATGCGGAGTGTGTAACGTCCAGACTGCGCGAAAGTGTGGTTCAGGATGGCCTCCCCTTCCCGTCCAAAGGCAAAGACACCCTCGCCGTTTTCTCCGACATTGTCGTTGGAAGGACGAAATTCGGATGACTTTACCCTCGTCACGAGGAGCGTCGCCGGATCACCGGTCACGATGGCTTTGCTGGCGATTTGTTCCGCCGCTTCGAGGTACTTCTCCATGAGCATCGGTGGCAGGGACAGCACGTCGCCAATGTTGTCGAAGCCGTATCCGACTTCATCCAGCGGAAAATTCTCGGCAGGCTTGAAATCGATTCCGATGAGATCACGAATCGTGTTGTTGTACTCGACACGGTTCAAACGGCGAAGCGTCACCCGCCCCGGCGTTGGCGGAGTCGTGCAATCGAACTTCGCGAGTTCAGCGTTCAAGTAGCGGACCAGGGAAACACGATCCGCCTCGTGCGGCTGCGGCTTCTTGTCCGGAGGCATCTCGCGAGACTCAATCGCCTGGACGACCTTCTCCCAAAAAGTTCGATCCGTGTAGAAGCGAGGCTGCGATTTGAACACCTCAAAATTTACATCAGCCTTCTTCTCCTCACCATGACAATCGACGCAATACTTCCCGAGAAACGTCCGGACATGATTTGTGAAATCGATCTGCTCAAAGGCGGACGGGAGGACCGGCTCCGACTGCGCCCAAATACGCGGCATCCAGTCAAATGTGGTCCCAACGGCTAGCAGAATGGCGTACGCTCTAAACATGCTGATAAAGAATCATGAGCTACGCAGACGTATCATGCACCACAAAATTCAAGGTCGAGATCACTTTACCTTTGCCACCAAGGCTCGTTGCCATTAGAAACGCGCCGTAAATTTAAGCCATTGGGATCGCCTGGCGTTGTCCCTGGTTGTCGTTCAAAAAATGTAAGCCGACCAAGCCCTTATGCCGCCAAAATCTTCTGAAAAGCTGACCGAAAAGAACACTGAACGCAGTGCTGCCGAAACAAAGTCCGGTGAAGTCTCCAAGGTCTCCGCCACACGCCAACGTGATCTCGAAGCCGCGATCTCATCGATCACCAAGGCCTATGGCGATGGCAGCATCATGCGACTGGGCGACGCTGGTGCGGCGCGGACGATCGATGTGATTCCCACGGGAGCACTCGCAGTCGATCTGGCGCTCGGAGTGGGCGGCGTGCCACGCGGTCGTGTCATTGAGATCTTCGGCCCGGAATCGTCCGGCAAGACAACGTTGATGCTCCATGTGATTGCCAACGCGCAGAAAGCCGGCGGTCTGGCGGCATTCATTGATGCCGAGCACGCGTTGGATCCGGCTTACGCCAAGAAGCTGGGAGTAAACCTCGATGATCTCCTTGTATCGCAACCGGACAGCGGCGAGGAGGCCCTGACGATCTGCGAGACGCTGGCGCGGTCAAATGCACTCGACGTGATCGTGATTGATTCCGTGGCGGCATTGGTCCCCAAGGCCGAGCTGGAAGGCGAGATGGGTATGGCCACGATGGGAATGCAGGCGCGGTTGATGAGCCAGGCCCTTCGCAAACTCACCGGGATTTTGAACAAAGCCAAGACAACCTGCATCTTCACCAATCAGTTGCGCGAAAAAGTGGGGGTGATGTATGGCAATCCCGAGACGACTCCAGGTGGGAAGGCGTTGAAGTTTTATGCAAGCGTTCGGATCGACATACGGCGCAAGGACGCACTGAAGGATGCAACCGGCCAGGTGATTGGCAATCACGTGAAGGTCAAGATTGTGAAGAACAAAGTGGCGCCACCTTTTGTGGAAGCCGAGTTCGACATCATGTTCAATCACGGCATCAACAAGGAAGGAAGCATCCTCGACGTTGGGATCGAGCTGGGCGTGGTGGAAAAGAAGGGGGCCTGGCTCCAGTTTCAAGGAGAGTTGATCGGTCAGGGAAGAGATGCTGCGCAGAAGAACCTGGTCGAGAAGCCGGAGATCGCCCGGAAGATCGTAGATGCAATCATGGCCAAGCGCATGGCAAACGCCGCTGCAGCGGCAAAATAAGTCAATTGATTCAATCATCCGGGGATGAATCCTCGGCAAATTACGCCTCGCGACCTCTCCGGAAACTCAACTTGGAAATCTAAAAAGGCCCTGTAGGTTTTGGCACCGCGATGTGCCACTCGCTCGCCGCTCCGACTGCGGTTGGCGAGAGGATTTGAAACATTAATCCATCGAGTCATGGGGAAGGAAGATCCGATTGAGTTCGCCGGAACGGTGTCCCAGGTTTTGCCAGGCACCATGTTCCGCGTCACCCTTGCGAATGGTCATGAAGTGCTGGCGCATATCTCAGGCAAAATGCGAAAAAACTTCACCCGCATAAGTGTCGGTGACCGGTTGAATGTCCAGATGTCTCCTTACGATCTGGGAAAAGTGCGGATCACTTTCCGGCATCCTTAATTCGATAGTTGGCTGTCAACAGAACTGCCCTGTTTCCATAAAGCGCCGTGATTCGCCCTGACGTGACCATCCGCGCCATATTCTCGGGTCCATGCAAAACATCTCGCGATTTTGACGGGAAAGCATCGGGCCAGACTCGATGCGCGAACGCGGGATGCTGCCCGCAGGGGACTCTGACCAGGAGAGCAATCCAGCAGGAGTGCCTGCGCCGCCGCCAAACTTTTTGGCTTACCCCGCTGGCCTCAATCACTGCTGGCTCAAATGGAGTGAGTTTCCGGCACTCGCATCGTAAAACGAGGGATTCGCGCTATAACCCGTCGGCCTGTTTCATCAACCCCGAGGTAGCTCCCCTCAGCCGAGGCGGTCAGCGTGTCAATGAGGTGAAAGCTGTTATAGGAAAACTTGTCGTTCGTGGGGATCTCCGGAAACTGTCCGACTACGCCATCTCCCTCAAGCACGGTGATCTCGCCCCGACCATTTGTCACAACCCACTTCCTGCCCTTGATGGTGATACTGGATTTGGTGTGATTATGGATGCTGACGAAATAGACAAAGCAATGAGGCCGGTCCGGTGGTGCTTGATCGAGATGCTGATAGATCACTCGATCCACACTGACGTGGAAACCTGGCGGATCGATGGATTCTGGAGAATTACTCATTACGGCCTCAGTTTCTTTCGATGTCGAGATGCTTAAGAGCTGCCTCTGCTGGATCCTGTTTGGAACCGAGGCATCAATGAGCAAGCATAACAACGCTATGGAGAATGGCAACCGGTGGAGACGCCACCGTCAAACTTTCCGCGCTTCAATCGGTTGAAACTCCCACAAAGAAGCTCGCCGCAAGCTGGCGGGGATGGTGGAATATCAACCGCCATGAACCGCCTGGAATTCATTACCACGACCGTGGTCGCCACCCCGACATTGGCGGCTGCGTCACTCGACATCCCAGAGCGAACACCGACGGAACTCCAACTCATTGCGCATTGGCAGGCCTCCCAATGAATTCCATCAACCGAAAATCCCTGAACCCATGAACATGCCACATCTTCCGACTCACTGGATTTCCAAGCAGTGCTCGGCCAGACCAGTCTCATCATCCACCCTGGCCAAACGAAGTTCTTCACTACTGGTCGCGCTCCTGGTTCTCGCCGGTTCTGGGACGGTCCGTTCCGCAGAGCCGCATGCTTACCATGAGCTGCGAATCTACACCGTTACTTCCAACAAGATGGTCGGCGTGCTGGAGCGTTTCCGCGACACGGTGGAACCGTTGCGGCGCAAACACGGCATCACGACAATCGGGTACTGGTCTGCTCCCGGCATCACGAACGGCGGGACGTTTGCGTATCTGATGGCGGCGGGGAGCAAAGACGAGTTGCAGAAGCAGGAGAAGGAGTTCGGCGAGGACTCTCTCTTCAAGGAAGGCTATGCGGCCTCGAACAAGAAACATGGGAAGACGGTGGACAAGATTGTCGTGCTGCCGCTTGTCGTGGACTCAACGGTGAAGTTTAATTTCGCGTCAACAAAAACCACGCGCGCGTTCGACCTGCGCATTTACTCGGTCCTACCAGGCAAGCTCAACGCCTTCCGCAATCGCTGGCGCGAGTTTGCCGTGCCGATCTACGAGCGCCACGGCTTGCACAGCGCTGGCTGGTGGATCGCAGGAAACAAGGATGCGGACGGAAACGATCATTTCGTTTGCCTGCTGGCGGGCGACAGCATCGCATCGATTCAGAAATCCATTGGCGAGTTTCACAAAGACACCGAGTGGATCCGCGTGGAAATGGAAACCGAAGCCAGCGGAAAACTCCGTTCCGGCGTCACCGCTTACAAACTCACGCCAACAGATTTTTCACCTCTCAAATGACACGATCGGTGTGAGCTCGCAGAGCCGTAGGAGCTCCATGTTTGTTGAGACACAGCCCTACAAACCTCCAGCCGTGTCACGGACGGGCATTCATCAAACTCCGCCTGCCGAGGTCAATCCAGACAGAGCCTCCTCCTCGCGACGAAGCAGAACCGTATCTTGCGAAAGCCGTGTTAGTGGTTCCCACTGACGCCTTCGCAAGCGAGTTACCCAACGAAGTCTGAGGCTTCAAAAGAACCGGGGAGGATAGCTGTCTCGGAAGAATGAGAGACTTTCAACGCTGTCCCGAATTTCGCAGCAGCTTTGTCTGCCCGTTGTTCTGTCCGATGACGAGATCCAACCAGCCATCTTCATCGAAATCCGCCGCCACCGCACCGCGCTGCTCGCCGTAGATCATCATCCCACTCTCCACGCCAGGCATCGCTGAGAAATTGCCGCGACCATCACCGCGCAATAGCAGCCCGCGTCCGGCATCCTGGCGTGCCATTTCAGGATTTGTCCCGAAAAAGTTTTGGCTCAAAACCAGATCCATCCTGCCATCGTGATCGAAGTCGCCGACACAGACTGCTTGCACCGGCGTCCACTGAGCCTCCGAGGGAAGCTCTCGAAGCTCAAATTTCCTGACGGCCTTGTCAGTCGGAGAGATTCTGTTCAACAGGATCACCGAAGCGAATTGAGCCGCCTGAGCCACTCGCATCCGAGTCAGCCGTGCCCCAAGCAGCTTCTCCACTCCGGCTTGCGCGTATGCCTCATGCGTCGAGGCAATCTCCTGGATGAAGGGCATCGCATTCTTCGTGGGGCGGAACAACCGGTCGGGCACGTACTGCCTGGAAGCGTAGTCAAAATGGGCTTCGACCAAATCCAATGTTCCGGCCGCATCTTCAGCACCATAATAAAGCCGCCTTGGTTGCCCGGCATCCGGACGATACCGCGAGTTGAGCCCCCAGTTGCCCACGATCAAGTCCGCCTTCCCGTCTCCGTTGAAATCACCTGCGGCCATGCAGCTCCACAATCCGGTCCACTCTGCCAGACCCCACTCGTCCGTCACTTCACGCAAAGCGCCGCGCTCGTTCAAGAACACACGAATTGGTCCCCATTCACATGCGAGCACGAGCTCGGGAAATCCATCTCCATTCAAATCACTCCAGCACGAGGCGTTCACCAGGCCGATGTTTTGCAACACCATCGTATTGGTCTCGTCCACTTTCCACCCCCCTTCAAGCTGTTTGAAAATATATGATGGCCCAGCCTCGGGATATCTCCCGGGACGACAGCCTCCCGCAACGAAGAAATCCGGCAGCCCATCCCCGTTGTAATCGCCAGCCGCCATCGCGCCCACTCCAACATCATTGATCGGAAAGGTCGTCACCAGCACTCCGCGACGGGCATCAATCAACGACAGGATGGGGCCGGGAGCCGCCTTCCCGTCATAGTAAGAGTGTCCCACGACAATCCACGGACCGGCGTTGAGACCCTTGGCGTTTACGATCAAAACTCCGCTCTGCTCGCCAGACTTCGGCAGCCGGTCAGACGCGGCAACATTCCGGGCAAACTCGCCTTTGCCATCTCCGTGATAGATTCCAATCTCACTACCGCTTCCACCACTGATGACCAGATCCTGATGCTGATCTTCATTCAAATCCCCTACCGCGATGCGCGGCCCGGAATGTGCCAGCCTTCTTGGCAGGAGGGGTTGTCTGGCAAATTCATCGAAGAACTGATCCACATGCCGGTGATCGAGGCGGATGCTCCAATCCTCGAACCTCATCGCCTTCGGAGTATCGTCAGGTTTTGGCGTTACACCAGCGGCTCCGGATTCAAACACTTCATAAATCGTATTGGGACGAATGGAATGAATCACGGATTGTTTTCCGCCACGCCAATGAACAAGGAGTCTGCCGGATGAGTTCTCTCCATCCGAGGCAAAGACTCGCGTCGGCTCGTCGCTCGACAAGTACCTGCCCCCAGCAACCATTTCTTGAGTCTGATGAAACCGTCCTCCTTCCAGTTCAATGCGAGCGCCTATGCCCCACCTGTTCCCACCCGTTCCTTTCAACCGAACCTCGATGCGCGATCCAGAGGCATCATTGCGAAGCATGAAAGCTTCACCATTCAAATTGTTGGCGATCAGGTCGAGATCACCGTCGTTGTCGAGGTCCGCTGTCACCATGCCGTGTGAGACGGAAATCTGATCAACACCCCAGGCGTGGCTCGCATCTTCAAAACGAAGGCCGCCCAGGTTGCGAAAGGCGACATTAGGTTGCGCAAGCCGAGGAAACCTGGCCTTGGTCGCGATGAGTTCAGCCGGGCTCCAGTTCTTCCCGCGACGATCACGCTCGATGCCATCGCTTACATCCATGTTGTTCATCTCCCGCTCATGCCCGGTCGTGATGAGCAGGTCTTCGAACCCGTCAAGATCGACATCGAGAAACACCGGAGTCCAGGACCAGTCAGCCGCCTGCACTCCGGCGAACCACGCCACTTCCGAGTAGGTGGAGTCACCGCGATTCTTGAAGAGCATGTTCTGGTGGGCAACCTGTGGACGGTTTTCAAAGACGCCGGGCAGATACGGCGCTGGAGGAAGGTAAACAACTCCGGTGTGCCGCAGTCGATGTGTGCGACCCATCATCTCTGCCACGAAGACATCGACAAAGCCATCCCGGTCCAGATCGGCGAAATCCACTCCCATGCTGAAGTGACTCGTGTGCCGGATGGCCAGCGGCGCAATGGGGCGGAATCTTCCTTTGCCATCATTGATCCAGATTCGATCCGGCGAGGAAAAATCGTTGCATACATACAGGTCAGGAGCGCCGTCACCGTTGATGTCTCGAAACATCGCCGCCAGGCCCCAGTCATACAATGGCGCCTTTAACGACCTTCCATCCTGATCCAAAAATCTTCCTGATGACAGCGACTCAGGCGTGAAATGGCCTTTACCATCGTTGATGAACAGAACGTGCGCTTCACCATGCTCCTCGACGCGCCCTTGCGCATCGAGCGTGAACCGCCCTGTCAGGTCCGGCTCAGTCACCGGCCGTCCGTTCACGGTTTCCAACTCCATCACGCCATCACGATTCTTTCCTCGAAACCGTGTGTTGGGCATGTCACGCAACGTCGAGGTGCGATAATTCACAACATATAAATCGAGGTCGCTGTCACCGTCGATATCCGCCAGCGCCAGCGACATACCCCCCTTGCTCTCATTGAGGACCGGCCCGATCGGTAAAAACTTTCCGAGCCCGTCATTGCCAAAAATGTGAGTTCCCTGCCCCACTGTATTGACGATGAGATCGAGATCGCTGTCACCATCGATATCGACCAACACGACTCCAGTACTCCACAAGCCATCGCACCGGACGCCCGCTCGGCCTGCGATCTCTTCGAACTTCCATCCCCCGAGATTCCGATACAACGCATTCGGCCCGTCGAGTCCGGCAAAGTACACATCGCACAGTCCATCTCCATCAACATCACCTGCGGCGACGCCTGAACCGTTCAGGTAAATCTGGTTAGTGAAATAGGTGCTCTCACGGATGATGTTGGTGAACGTCACGCCTGTCCCACGGCTGGGCATGAGAGTAAATCCCGTTTTGCCGGCACCGACGGGCTGCACTGCCGCCCACCGGTAGCCGTTGGTAGATGTCCAATCGAGCGCTTGAACCTTGTCTCCTGACAACTCAATGCAAATGCAAAGCAGGGCTATCAAACCGAAAAACGTTCCCGTTACGTTCAGTGTTGCCTCGCGGCGGCGATTGCCTCCAAACGGCATAAACCGACGGCTGGAAGGCGTTGGCACTCCTGAGTGTTGACGTGACGAGAGTCCAACTTTGATAACCTGGCGTACAGAGGAATTCAGGTAGATCATCCTCATCGCTTCGACGCTAGTGGGCCTGAAAAGATGCCTGAACAAGGTTCCGAATTTAAGAGGCATCGCTATTCTTGGGATGATCTCAACGCCACCGAATCAAGGACGCCGTTTCGTCCGAGGGTTACTTCAATCAGGTTCGCAGGCAAGACTGATGACACAATCTCGCCACCAGGCCATCGCGTCTGAATCATTCCTCCTTGAGCACGCATCGAGAACAGGAGAGTCAATCCATTCTGTGACCTGTAGCCCGAGCCCGCCAGCACTTCCTGCCATGGCCCCCAGTGATCACCTTCTCGAATTCGAACGGACGCACCAATTCCATGGGGATTTCCAGCCGGACCTTTCAGCCGCACCCGCAGTCCTCTCGTGCCAGTCAGATTGCGATACAACTTCGTTTCAGCACCATGCTGCGTCACCACCAGATCCATCCGGCCATCATGATCGAAGTCAGCGGCAGCCGCGCCGCGTTGTTCACCGTAGATGTGCAGGCCGCTTTCCGCTCCTGAAACCGGACGCAATCCACCACGTCCATCTCCTTTCAACAGCAACCCACGCCCCGCATCGTTCCTAGAACTGGTTGGCTGCACCGCAAAAAAGTTCTGGCTTAGGAATACATCTTGATGTCCGTCCCCGTCAAAATCCGACGCGACCACTGCAAATGCAGGCGAAAGCTGCGCTTCGACAGGCAACGGCACCGCTTCAAATTGATCACCTCGATTGAAGAAGATCATCGACGCGAGCTCGTTTGCTTCCAATTTTCTTGTGGATGAAAAAAACGGTCCGAGAACCTGTGAAACAGAAGCCAAGGCATAAGAAGCGTAAGATTCAAACGGTGCCATGAGACTCGGCATGGCCTTCCGCAAGGCGTCAAGGTCACGCTCTGGAACGTCGCGCCCCAGCCGCAGATCGTCGGCGGCCTCAATGAGATCAAGCGTGCCATCCGAATCGAAGTCACCGTAAAATATCCGCCGTGGATGCTGATTTGACGCCCGGTACTTGCTGTTCAACCCCCAATTCGAGGCTACAATGTCAGGACGCCCATCTTCATTCAAATCTACCGTCGTCACTCCGTTCCACCAACCTGTCCACTTGTTCAAGCCGAGGCGTTCCGTCGCTTCCGTAAGCCTGCCATGATCGTTCAGGAACACACGTATCGAACCCCACTCCACAGCAAGAATCAGATCAGGATAGCCATCGCCGTTGAGATCGCTCGCCACAGCTCCATTGACGCAACCCACCGTCTCAAGCACCTGGCTGTTCATCTTATCCGTTTCCCAGCGGCCCAATCGTTGCCGCAAAACCACTGACGACGCTGCCACAGGATATCGTCCCGGAATCACACGACCTCCAACAAACAATTCGGTCGTCCCATCCGCATCGAGATCCGCCAGGGCAAGCGGTCCAGCCGATGCATCGAAGTCCTGAAGAGCGACCGCCTGAAGTCCGGTGGCAAGGTTCGTCTGCAAAACATCCCCTTCGGCGCCCGCTCCACTCCTGAAATTGGACTGCGACGTAATCAACATGCGATCCGAAGGGGAAACGCCACCAACCTGGTCGCCATTGAGCTTCTTTCCCGGTTCAGCCTTGAATGGGGCAAATCCGCGACCAGCATCGTTTCTCAGAATTGTCTCCTGGCCGCCTCGCCCCCCTCCAATCCAAAGATCTTCCCATCCGTCGCCATCCGCATCGAACCAAACGACACCTGGGCCAGACTGGCTGAGGCGGTTCGGAAGCAATGGCTGCAGGGAAAAATCATCAAATTCCGATGACGAATGCCGGTGCAAGAAGGAGCCGGTCACTTCGGATAACAGCGGTCTGGATTGCGAAGCCACAATGTCCGTACCTGCCACTGCCGTGCTCTCTGCGAGTTCATAGATCCGGTTTGGTTGCGCGTTGCTGACGACCGTCATGGCGCCCGAACGCCAGAGCACTTCGATTCGCGCTGCCTCATTCGTTGGCCAAGCGAAGACCCGAAGTGGCTCGTCAGAAGACAAATATCGCCCGCCACAGACCAGTTCCTGGGATTGAACAAACCCTGCGGCATGCAGGCTCACTCGCGCACCGACACCAGTCGGGTTGCCAGCCAGACCGCGCAGCCGGACACCGACACGCGGACGTTGACTGTTGTTCCGATACACCCCTGCGGCTCCATTCAAATTGTTGACCACAACATCCAAATCACCGTCGTTGTCCAAATCACCCAGAGCCATCCCATGCGCAACGCCTTCATCGTTGAAACCCCAATGACGGCTTGCCTCCTCGAACTTCAACGCCCCTGTGTTACGAAACGCAAACTTCGGCATGTTCAGACGAGGAAACATTAGAAGCTTCTTGGGAATGTCCTTTGTCCGCCACGGCCCCAACGCCTGAATCCTGGCCGCCGCATCAAGATCCTGTGTGTCAAACATGTGGCCTGTCGTGAACAGCAGATCCTCAAAGCCATCCAGATCCACATCCACAAATGCAGCGCACCAGGTCCATCCGGCAGCCTCGATTCCCGCGTAGTGAGCGATCTCAGCATAAGTGCCATCCCCCCGATTCCAATGCAGCGTGTTCCGATCATATTGAGGTCGATCATCAAAGACGCCAGTGGTTGACCTATTCGGCTCCATCGCCGTGAACTGCGCCATGCGGCGCTCGCGCCGGACATCCAGCATGTCCGCGAGAAAGAAATCGTCGCGGCCATCCCGATCAACATCGGCAAAATCCACACTCATCGAGAATGTGCTCGTGTTGCGCAATGCAAGCTTCGGCAGTGCCCGGAATGTCCCTTCCCCCGTGTTGATCCAGATTCGATCCGGAGAATGGAAGTCGTTGCACACATACAAATCGGGCAATCCATCCTGGTTGATGTCGCGAAACATCACCGACAACCCCCAATCACGCGGCACCTTGAGAAGGGGTTTCCCTTCCTCGTCCAGGAAGCCTCCCCCCGTCCAGGAAACGCGCACGAACCTGCCTCCACCCTCATTGATGTAAAAGGCGTCAGGCTCGCCGTGCTCGAGAACCTTTCCTTCAGGCGTCATCTCCATGCTATCTCGATCCTCGGGTCGGATTGAGCGCTTGCCGTTGATGTTGAGAAGGGCAAATCCAGTCGTACGAATCGTGGTAGTCCGGTAATTTGCGACGTAGAGGTCGAGATCCCCGTCACCATCAACATCCGCGATTGCTGTTGAAGTCGCGCCTCCTGATCGCAAAAGCCCGCTGTCGTGTTTCTCCGTAAACACTCCTTTGCTGTCGTTCAGAAACAGACGCGTTCCTGTCCCGATGCCGTTTACCAGTAAATCCAGGTCATCGTCGCCATCCAAGTCTGCGAATGCGGCCCCGGTTGAGAATTGTCCGACACACTCCACACCCGCCCTCCCTGTGTCGTCCTCGAACCGCATCGCCCCCAGATTGCGATACAGTCGATTCCCACGCTCCAAACCACACAGGAAAATGTCCACGTTTCCATCTCCATCCACATCACTCAGCGCCACTCCGCTGCCGTTGAGTCGAATTTGATTCTCTGCGGCGGCGGATTCAGAGAGGACGTTGGTAAAGGACACTCCGGTTTGCTCGGGACGCAACAATGTGAAACCCGCTTTACCCTCCAAAGAAACCTGCGGTTGAACACTTCGGGATCTGCCTTGCAATATGTTTGTCCAGGGGTCCGCGCCAAGTTCACCGGTAGCCGCGAAAAGAATGAGCACCACGGTCATCATTCGAAGTCCGCCTTTCATCAACCTTTCCTGGGAAGGCCGGCATCCCTGCCGGCAAGTCATGGACTTCCAGCCACGTTCGCTGGAAAGGACGTCGGCGGTCCAGGGTTCATGGCCTTTGTACACCCCTGGATGTTGAAGATGCTTTCTACCCACGTTCATGGATCAACATGCTTCGTTCTGTTTTCCAGCCAAAGTACCGACAGCCGCTCCTGCTCCCACCGTCGAGACAGTTCTGCCGGTATCGGAATCGTCAGCGGCCCGCGTATGAATGATCCCAGCAGCAAATCCACGTCCCCATCGCCATCAATATCTCCCGCGTCCATCAGTATCCAGCGTCCCTGATTCATGTCTGGCATCACTTGCGGTGTAAATTTCCAACTGCCCTCGTTGCGGAGAAACATGAAAGTCTGCTCCGGGGCATTTGTATAATCCGGAAAATATGAAATCGCGGCGATATCCAGATCACCGTCCAGATCAAAGTCCGCCGCGGAAGCTCCGTACGCGCCCGGCAAGGCCTGGCGAAATCGAAGGGTCACCTTGAATTCACGGTCCACCGAAAACACGCGGATGCCATGGTACGGTTTCGAACTGCACTCGAAATCGCCGTTGTCACCATTCGCCACCAGCAACTCGGGACGACCATCACGATCGAAATCTACCAACTCCATGAAGGTGTCTCCGTACGACGACGGATCATCCCACAGAGTGCGGCGTTCAAACGTGCTTTTGCCCGTGTTTAGATAGATGTCTGCGCCCTCGCGTCCTTGCGCTCTGAGAACCGTCAAATCAATGCGTCCGTCCTCATTCCAATCGTAGGGCAGGCACCGGACTGTCCCAGGCCCTTCCGTGATCATCTGTTCATTCAGCATCCCATCCAAACCCTCCGAGTAGGAGGACATTCGCCCGATCCGGTTTCCGAAGCTCGAAACGATCAGCTCGTTGCGTCCATCCAAATCCAAGTCCGCCGTCACAGCATGAACGGGGCGGCGCAACCCGCGCAACAGCCGGGTTGTTGTCCAGCTCGAATCACCAGGCGTCAGGTTCCAGACCTGCCCAGCCAATTCATCCGATGGAAGGATTCTTCCCACGAGAGTGACGAGCAGATTGGTTCCGAATTGAGTCAACGCCACGGGACCGCTGTCCGTCGCCAGATCACGAACCACTCTTCCCTTCCGATCCACGAGTTTCAGGGTTCGCGTCTGGGCGTCGCCCAGATAGAAGCGTCCTGAACCGTCCCGTTCGATCTGCAGGAGTGAAGTGCATGGAGCATCTGGACTTTGCATCAGCAAGTGTGGACGGAAAAGATCGGTGATGCTTGTGATCCGGGATGGCGGCTTCAGCGCCGCTGGCGCGGAGTTGGTGTAGTAAGCCATGACCGCATTCCAGTCAGGCTTTGAAAGCGCAGGAGCATCAGGAAACACGCCAGCCTGCTTGAGAAACGCCCCATCAGGACGCTTCTCCAGGTTGATCCGCGTAATCCCGAGCAATGGAGCCATGTTCCTTAGAGCACCGTGAACCCAGTTTGAACGTGGTAAAGTTTCGGGCTCTGGGAAGAGATGGCAGGAGGCGCAGGCCGTTGCCGCCAGCGTACGGCCTCTGTCGATCTGACTTGTTTTGGAGGCGGAAGAAGATTCGTCAGCACCGAACAGCGGGAACACAAAAAAAACAATGCCAACGACTGCTTGAATCGCTGACAACCAAATCCAATGCAGGCTTACATGAATGACGCAATTGAATCGCACCACTGATAAACTCTGACTTAGACAATCATCAATACAAGCAAAGAGGGGCCGGAATTGCTTCCGGCCCCTCGCGTGATTATCAATCGCCTAATTTACGGCTTGACCCGGTAGAACGCGGCGCTGGCGCTGGCAGGCACGCTCACAGAGCCACTGCCTGCGACATCGGTCCAAGGACCAGTGACGGAGTTACCCGATTGGATTGTGCCGGTAAAATCGATCACGATGTTCGCACCGTTGATCCTGACTCCCGTAATGCTGCCGCCGGTTACTGGCGGTTTCGCTCCGAAGTCACCGTAATCACGGAACTTCGCGACGGCATTGGGCGAAGCATGGCGAGCATCCACATCACCGATGTTGCCGAATTCCGGACCCCAGAACATGCCCACGAAGAGCTTGTCCGCGAGGATTTCGTTCTCGGGAGATTCCGGGTCGTCCTTGTAGGTGACGTTGCCGATGGCGGTGTAGGTGGCTCCGTCGTTGCTCAGGTACGCCGTGATCTTCTGGCCTTCGCGCTTGAGGCGGAGCCAGGCGTTGGGATAGTTCGGTGCTCCACCACCACCATTGAGGACGTTGAACATCGCGTTGTACCCACTATAGGCCCCTCCTTCGACAGGGCGATGGATGACTTCGTAGGTGTTGTTGCCGGTGCGCCCATCCCAACCGGTCACTGCCGGCGGATTCACGCGGATGGTGAAGTGCTGGCTGAACTTGTAGCCGGCATCGTTGTCAGCCTTGGTCTTGCCTTCATCAAGCGCTTCGCGAGCATCGAGACCGGCGCGAGACCACTGGGTTACAGGGTCTTGATACTCGACACGAACCACCTTGTCGAAATCACCGGTGATTTCTTCATAGACGAATGTTTCTTCGTCGTAGTTGGTCCAGTGCTGGCTGCCACCGCTGAGGAGGTCGAAGTCCTTCTCACCACGAGCCACCACGTCATCACTGAACTTGGTGGATCCTGTCGCGACGTTCAATTCGTCACCACCAACACCCACCCACGTCATCAATTTAGCGGGAACTTTCGCATCCTTGGATGTCGTTGCGGTAACATTCCCAATCTTGTCCTTGATGCCCTTGGCGGTCACCGTGACAGTATCGCCAGCGGCCAAACCAGACGCGACGATCACCGCGCCACCTGTGGCTTCAACAAAGCGGGCTGATTTGATCGTCCCCTTTGAGAGAGTGTAGGATGAGGCGGTTCCAGCAGCAGCGGCAACGGCCGGCTCGTCAAAGGACACCCCCAACTCGATATCCGCGCCCTTCTTGACGGCACCCACCGCTTCGATTTTCGGGCCTTCTGTATCAGGAACGAAGTTCAGGACAGCCTCGACGCTGGTGACGGATTTCCCGCTGGCTGCTGAAATCACGACACGGTATGTCCCGGCATCGGATGCTTTGGCATCGTTGATCACGATTGAACTGCCGGAGCCGATACTTGTCGTGCCTTTTTGCCAATTGTAAAACGGTGCGAAGTTGAAACCCGTTGGTGCAACATTGGCAACCACGCTGAACTTGTAGTTCTTTCCCTGGACCAACTGCGTCGGGAAGACGGGCTGTTGAATGATCTGTGGGTCACCCTTGTCTGGCTTCACGCTCGCTCCAATCAAACCACCCGTGAGTACGGTGGGGGTACCGCTTGCAGGATCAGCGTCACCTGCTTTAATGACTGTCACGCTTCCGTTATCGCCACCGCCGCCTTCCTTGTAAACCAGCTCCAGATAGTATCTCTTGTTGGCCGTCAGGGTGATTGCGCCGCCAGTGGGCCACTCAGTTCCAGAGAATGTATCGGAACGTTTGTCCTCTAGGGTACTGTTACCTCCAGAAGTAATCCATTGGCGATTGTTCGACCATGCTGATTCCGCGGCAATTTTCTTCTTGTTGGCCGCCGTATCATCCGTGCTCAAGTAGAGCGATGCATTGTCATCAGCCGCGATGAAAAAGACGTAATTCCCACTTGTCTGCGGGACAAATACGCCAGTAAGGACACCGTAGAAGTTTTCATAGATATTCACCGGCGATTCAAAGGAGGATAGTATCTTCGTTTCGCTGGGGGTTTTGGGGTACCGCGGGTCATCCGCGATGGCATCCGGTACTCCGCTGGCATCCCTGTAGGCATCCCATCTTACGAGTCCTGGAGCGAACCCGCTGGACAGAGTGGCTACATTCAAGGTTGCCTCTGAACTGGCAAGGGTGCTGCCGGAGGTCGTGAGGAATGCTTTGAATTTCGCACCGTCATCTGCCGCCGTCGCCGCGTCCACGGTTAGTGTTGCCGAATCACTGTTTGGCACATCCACGCCATTCCGTTGCCACTTCATCGTGCCAGGCGCGCCAGGAGATGCTGTAAAAACGACCTTCGCACCGGCATACACAAATGCGTCACTGGGCTGGCTTAAAAATGACGGAGTGGTGCTTGCGCCCACGAATGCGAAGTAGTCCTGGTCGGAATTGCTTCCGGGTAGAATGGTGGTGCGGAGGGTGGTCTTGCCACCGAGTTTTACCGTGACCAGCTTGCCCTGGTCGTCGGTCATCGGGAAGAGTTCCAAGGAATCCCAGCCCGCCGTTGGACGGCCGGGGGTAAAAAAGCCGAGAAGTTTCTTCACTTGCGCGGCGTCGTCCTGGCCTGCCCCGGAAGTGATCTGGTCCACCTGGATGTTAATCGCATTGCCACCCGAGGAAAGATGGCCATAGACGATGTAATCCTTGGCAGGCGTCGGAAAATCCCGCGTGTAATTGTACCAGTCGTCCGCGTCATTCCAGCCGAGAGTCCACCAAGTCGTCACATCAAAGGTGCCGCGTTTACTTCCGGCGGAGCCATTTGGCTTGCCGGCAGGAAGGGCGGTGTCGGCACGATAAGTCTGCCCGGCATTGCCGCCGCTGTGCCAGTCGAAGCCTTCGTCGTCAGCAGTGCCGAGGTTGGCGTAGGACCCGCCCTCATAGGGTCCGTTCATGCCGATTTTCTTGTCGGTCACGTATTTCCCATGACCGAAGTCAACGTCTTCCGCTTCGATGAAAAGCGTGTCTGCATTGAATATGGATTCGTCAACTGCCTTTACGCTGACCAGCATTGCCAAGCTGCAAAAGGCAGCTAGCAGACTGGCTAATTTGGAGTGTTTGGGTGTCATGATATGTGTGAATCTTTTGTTACTTCTCTATACGAATCGGGAACACGAGAGCTAGTGACTAGAGAAACCGCCCGATCCGGTCAACAAAATTGTGGCGAATCGTCACGTGGTTTACGAAGCCCCCCCCCCCCTCGAGCCGATGGGGGTTATGTGGGCGATGAGGTTGAGCGATTATCCGGAACATTCTTCCGGGACTGTTTTAGCCCTCTCCCACTCGAATGAACCCGCTCCGGGTCCGCCAGCCACGGCGGCATGTAGCGCCGCTGCGTCACCTTCACAATTTGTTCCGCCCGCTTCCGCACATCACCTTAGCCCAGGAGATCAAACGGGGCTGACTCACCCGATGATGGCACGGCGAGCAATTTGGAAAACGATGGCACCAATCTCCTTGTTGAAGGTGATCGCGCCCTTCGGACGCGGGACGTAAACACCCGGACCCGCCTTGTCCCGCTGGCGGTAGCCAAACATCGCGAGCCCGGCCAGGGCGAAGACTACGGAAATGAGGGCGCGAATGTTCATTGAGCGCAGCATAAACACTCAGGCAGGCCGGCGCAACGCGGGTGTCTGTCTGTTGGTTGGCTCCACCGAACAAGCGACAAGAAGCGCAAGCTGTACTCGCGAGAGTGCGACCTGGATCAATCTGACTTTCTTTGAAAGCGGGGGAAGATTCGCCAGCACCCAAAAGCTGTAACGCAAGAAACCCAATTCCAGTGACCTCTGGGATCGCGCCCACCCGCATCCGATGCAGCCTTTGATGAATGACGTGAATGAACGGGAACACTGACAAATTCTGGCTCAGCCCACATCATTACAAGCGAAGAGGGGCCGGAATTGCTTCCGGCCCCTCGCGTGATTATCAACTGCCGAACTTACGGCTTGATGCGGTAGAACGCGGCACCAGCGCTGGCAGGCACGCTCACAGAGCCACTGCCCGCGACATCGGTCCAAGGACCGGTGACGGAGTCACTCGACTGGATCGTACCGGTGAAATCGATCACGATGTTCGCGCCGCTGATCCTGACTCCCGTAATACTGCCACCACCACTGCCGCCTGCTTTACCACACGAGGCAGGGTCAAGTTCGCAAGGGTCTGCGAGACCCGAGACCACAGCGCCGTTTAGTGGCGCATAACCATTTGGTGGGAATTCTTCCGTGACCTGACTGGACGGGACTGCCGTCACTGCCAAGTTGTCGCCACCACCACCTTCAACCGCAAGTGAGTAGGTATAGTAGCTCTTTCCTGCAACGAGTTTGACGGGAGCCGACCGGTTCTCACATGCATCCGGGCAACCTGGACGACGATCGGCTGAACGAAAGGCACGAACAGGGTTCCAAGTTGGCTCATTTGCGATCAAGACCGCGTTCGCCGGGTTTTCATCAGTGCTCAACCAGAGCTCGCCCGGATCATCAGTGGCGAGGAAGAATGTCCAGTCGCCGCTGGTTGGTGGTGTAAAGAATCCGCTCACACGTGTTCCGTAATTGTTGCGCACGTCGCCTGGGGGCGGAACTGTAGGTGTTCCTGCAGGATACTCGTAGAGTTGCACGGTCTCCTTGATGTCAGGTGTGTTGGCTTGGTATGCAGGCCAATCTTTCAAGCCTTGGATCCCGCCGGCGACACCTAGGAATAGTTCCGCAGTCATTGCACCTGGAACGACCTTCCATGAACTGAATTTGTAGGATTCGCCCGCTGGGCTCGCGTTTGCAGGGCTGGCCGTATCCTGAATCCCCGAGACGGTCAAGCTGTAGGTCTCGCCCTGAGGTTGCTTCGATGTGGTCAGTGTTACTCTGTCGGGACCATCCACAGAAACGCTGCTGACAGTCAGACCTTTGTCGAAGGAGTAGTTGGCTTTGTTCCCTGCACTTGCGGCAGTTACTGGTTCAGAAAAGACAACTGAGACTTGGGAGAAGTCTGAGCTTCCATTGACCTTCTTGAGGCCGGGACCGGTCTTGTCGGCGTTTACTGTCACTGTCACTTCATCGCTGAGCAGAGTGTTGCCAGGAGTGGTGATGCGCGCCTGGATTTTTGCACCATTGTCTGACAGCTTAAGCAGGCCGGTGGTGTAAGTATCGCCGCTGGCGACCGGTGTACCATTCCTGAGCCAGACGATCGCGAGAGGTCCCGGTGTCGCGGAGGCGGCGACGGTGAAGGTGGCTTTTTCATTCTCCGCCGTGGAGACTGATGAAGGCTGTTTGCTGATAGCCGGAACACCACCAGATGGAAGTGCTACTGTTTCGAGAAACAATCCCGAGATTGGCTTCAATTGCCCCGCTGCGGTGGTGTCGCCAACTTTTCTCCAGGCAACCTGGCCGAAATCGCCGCCACCGCCTTCTTTGAAGATGTAGATCAAGGCGTAACGCTGACCGGCTTTGAGGTTGATCTCCGCAGAAGTTTCGGGGGCTCCGACTTCTTCGAAGCTCCCACAGCATCCGGTTTCTTCGGCAATGGGTGCGTCCGTGCCAGGAACTGGGGCCTTGTCATTCGTGCTCAAGTAGAGCTGGGATGCATCATCGCTCCGGACGTGGAACGTGTAATTCGCTGTTTCCGTCGGCACAATCCATCCACGGAATACACCGGCGTAATTCTCGTGACTGTTATCGGGATACGCAATCCGGCTATCGAGCGCACTGGTGTAATAAGTCTCATCCACACCATTCGGCCACTTGGGATCATCCAACAAGCCTTGCACTGGAGTACCACTGATTCCTAGGTAGGATTCCATGGTGATGAAACCCTTGGTGAGAACCCCTTCATTCACCACAGTCAATGTGGCTTCGGCGCTCTCGACCGTACCGAATGATGTGGTCACCACTGCCTTGATCTTCGCGCCATTGTCCGCGATGGTCACGGGGACACTGATCTTGGCTGAATTGCTGTCCGGCACGTTGGCACCGTTTTTCTTCCATTGAATGCTGGTCAACGTGACACCGGGCGGCAAACCAGCGATTCCGATGGAGAAATTCGCCGATTTACCCGCAAGGAGAGCCACATTCTTGGGTTGTGCAAGAATTTGTGGCCCTGTGGGGACGGTTAACGGTGAAAGGAGCGACCCAGGGATGGGTTTGTAGTCATTGTCAAACGGAGTATCGGATGTCAAACGGTAGGCCACGGCAAGGTTGTCGCCGCCGCCGCCTTCCTTCGAGATCGCTTCGATGTAGTACGCTTGACCGGCCTTTAGCGCGATCTTCTTGGATAGATTCTCGTTGCGCTCATCGGGCGTGCCTGCGTCTTTCTTGGTCCGCCGATCATCTGTGCCGAACGCGCGCTTGTCGTTCCAAGTAGGCTCGGACGCGAGCAAAACCTTGTTGGCCGGATCGTCATTGGTGCTCAAATACAAAGAACCTGGATCGTCACATGAGATGGCGAACTGATAATCGCCAGTCGTAGGTGGATAGAAATAGCCGGCAATAAGAGTGCCGAAATTCTCCAGATTGCCAGCGCTTCCGTCGTTAACGCCACCTTCGGAAGGGAGGCCTCCAAAGTCAGCGGGGTGGTTTGTTGGCTTGTCATCATTGCTTACAGAGTACCATTCAAAACGGCCTGGGTACCAGACACCATCCGGGCTGTTTGAATACTTTGCATCGTTCACGAAGTTCAGTCCACCTGTGGTTGACTGATAGATGCTTGCTTTGATGTAGCCTGCCGGACTCGCTGGTGCAGCGGCCTCGGTGGAGACAGCCGACAAGAGTGCAAAGCCACTCGCAGTGGCCAGCATACTTGCGATTGTGGAGTGTTTAGGTTTCATGTGAGATGTGTTTTTATGTGAATCAGCACTGCTGTCCCGCTTAAAACGCCAGTAAACATTGATGGTCTAAGGGATCGGGTGATGGTGGCGTGGGTGGTAATTGAGAAAGAGCCTGTGAAATGGGCATTTTCTCAAAAAGCGTGAGGCTCAAAATCTGTAGAATGGTGTAGAGGCTGGCATTCAAATGCAGACGTTTTTTCAAAATGGCGACGAGCAGATAAACGGCGATGGCGGTCCAGACTTGGGTGCGCACGGCGTTGGGGCTGGTGCCATAAAAGGCTTTGATACGCAGATGTTGCTTGATCCATTTGAAGAACAATTCGATCTGCCAGCGACCCCGATACAGTTGAGCGATGGTCAGTGCAGGGACGGTGAAGTTGTTGGTCAGGAAGACCAGCGCCTTGCCGGTTTGGGGATCGCGATAGCCGATGCGACGCAGCGGGACGGGATAATCGTGCTGGGCCTTCAAGCCGGTCAGCACGACGGTCTGGTCGAAACGCAGGCCGGTGGTTTTGTCCACAGGCCGGGAGTAACGGCGGGCGCAACGGAAATTTTGCTTGGCCCGGGTGACGAAGAAAGCGCCGCACTGATGAATCCGATGCCAGCGGGCGAAGTCCAGGTAGCCGCGATCCATGATGTAAAACGAACCGGCATCCCAGACGAATTGGTCGAGGATGTTGACATCATGCACAATGCCAGTGGAGACAATGATGACGGTGGGAAAGTTGCCTTGCAGGGTCAGCAGTGTGTGGAGTTTGATGGCGGCCTTGGCACGGCGGAAGGTGGCCCACGGAAAGAGCGAGAGGCAGAGGTCAATGGTGGTGGAATCCAGCGCATAAGCCGCGGCTTGGAGTTCAAAGCGGAACGGTTCATCGGCATAGAGCGTGGTGGCTTGCTGGATGAGGACTTGGGCGAAATCGGCAAAGATACGCCAGTCCCGCTTTTCGTTGGCCACCGCCAAAGTGTTGCGGGCAGTGGGTTGGCGGATGCCGGCGTGATAGAGCTTTGGGCCGAGGGCCGCCAGACAGGTTTCGATGTCGCGCAAGCTTTCGCGCCAGGTCAGTTGTGCAAACGCCAGCACGAGGAACTGTTCGTAGGTGGGCAGCTTGCGGACGCGGAAGTTGCCGTGGTAACGGGCGACACACTTGTCGAACTCGTATTTGGGCAGGCAGTCCAGGAGTTGGGCGAAGACGGTGCGACCTTCGTTCATGAGGTGAAAAACCGCTGGTTGGCGGTGGAACACCCTTGGGAAGCCGTCGGAGAATTGAAATCGAAAAATGACCGGACGATGAGAACACCCAGATTTTATAGGGCTGAAATCGTCGTCAGGAAAATCTTAACGGGACAGTAGTGGTGAATCAGTTATCTTTTTGGTCTCTCTTCTTGGGAACACGAGTTGTATCAATTAGGAAAGCCACTCGCGAGGGTCAACAATAATGTGGCGAATCGTCACGTGGTTTTGACATTGCAGAATGCTGGCATCCTCATGCCGTGATCGGGCTTCGGAGGGTGTGGGATTAGGAAAGCAACGCTTGCGGGCGGCATTCGACACAATTTCGCTTCGTGTGATTGGGCATTTGCCGGCGATGAATGGGGAGCTTTGGAGTCGGCGTGTGTTACCGCTGCCGGAAAGGAGACGGCAATGGTCTGGTTGTACGACACCGTCCAGATGGTGGCGCGGAAAAGGACGAGTTTGCGAAATCATCTCGAATTGACCGGGCTTGACTGGCACAAATGTCGAGTCCGTAGCCGTGATTGTTCTTCAGAGGATGAATACAGGCTTGAAAACTGGAACGTCCAGGACCGTTGAGATCTCCCATAAAGGCGGCGTGGAGGTGGTGTATCGACCATGCGAATTGGCGCGGATTAAGGACTGGAACTGGTCCAACAGCTCAGCAACTCCGCTCCTATGAGCCAAACTCTTCGATGCGAATTGACATTGAGGCGAGCCTTGGGCCTTGGAGCTTTCTTGATCTGTTTCGGTTGCCCGGTGGAGTTGATTTCCTTTGCGGCCGGGCCAACGTTCAACAAGGACATCGCGCCGATCATCTTCAAGCATTGCGCCCCCTGCCATCAGCCCCAGCAGCCAGGACCATTCAATCTCCTGGCCTATCCGGATGTTCAGAAACGGGCGAAGCAGATCGTGGATGTAACATCAAGGCGGTTGATGCCACCCTGGTTGCCGGAGGCTGGTTACGGAGATTTTCGGGAAGCTCGTCGGTTATCGGATGAGGAAATTCGAATAATTTCGGCATGGACGGACGGCGGCTGCGATCAAGGCAACGAGCCTCTATCAGTCCAACCACCCATCTTCTCGGAGGGCTGGAAGTGGGGAGAACCCGATCTCGTGCTGACATTGACCGAGCCCTATCCCCTCGTCGAGTCGGGGCCCGATGTCTGGCGGTCATTCGTCATTCCGGCACCGATGCAGGCCATGCGTTACGTGCGGGCGATGGAGTTCCAACCAGGCAACAAAGCGATCCATCATGCGGTCATCCGGATGGATCCCACACCGCATTCGCGGGAACGTGACCGGTCGGAGCCGGGGCTTGGGTTCGGAGGAATCACATTGCCGGAGACGGCCCGCCCACCCGCGGGTCACATGTTGAATTGGCTGCCGGGCCGGGTGGGTTACCGATCGCCGGAAGGCTTGGCGTGGCCGTTTGAAGCGGGAGCTGACGTAGTGGTACAGCTCCACATGCAGACGACTGGCAAGCCTGAGATCGTGGCGCCGAAAATCGGATTTTATTTCACGGACCGGGCGCCAACGAATCAACTGCTGGTGTTTCCATTGAGGGTAAGAACGCTGAATATTCCAGGCGGCGAATCGCGTTATATGGTCAGGGATTCATACACGCTGCCCATCGATGCGCGAGTGCTCTGGGTGAATCCGCACGCGCATTTTCTAGGACGAGAAATGAAGGGTTATGCGCGGCTGCCCGATCAATCGACGCGATGGCTCTTCTGGATCAAGCAATGGAACTTCAACTGGCAGGACGATTACAGTTTTCGTGAGCCGGTGATGCTGCCGCGTGGCAGCGAGTTGTTCATGGAGTATGTTTTCGATAATTCGGAGGGCAACCACTTCAATCCCACCCGTCCGCCGCGCCGGGTTCTATTTGGCGAACAGTCGGCGGATGAGATGGCAGAAATGTGGGTGCAGGTGCTCCCCAGGAACGCGGAGGATCGCGCCGTGTTTGAGCGGGATTTTCAAGGCAAGACAGTCCGCGAAATGGGCGATTACTACAAATACCGCCTGGGACTGAATCCGTCCGATGCGAAGGCGCACGCACGACTCGGTTTCGTCGCGGGCTCGCAAGGCCGTCCCGCTGATGCTGAGAAACATCTGCGCAAGGCGATCGAACTGGACCCCAAGGATGACGACACTCGAATGCATGCGGGGTTGTTCTGGTTGAATGAGGGCCGGATGGCGGAGGCTGAAGCATCGCTCACTGAGGCGGTGAAACTGAACCCTGCGAATGACACGGCGCTCGGGATCCTCGGTTACGTTCTCATGAAACAAGGGGATTTGTTCCGTGCGGAGGAGTGCCTGAATGCCTCACTCAGGCTGAATCCCAAAGGCCCGGGAGTGCGCGACAACCTCCGGAGGTTGGAGCAACTCAAGGCCCGGGCTCGCAAGCCAGGCGTGGGACGCTGAAACCAAGGGTGAGCCCTTCAAGCCAACTCACAGCAATCCGAGGGTGGAAGGAAGTAGGGAACGATGTGCGCATAGCGCCGCACTATAGTGTGCCACTTTCAACAAGCGTCCAATCAATCCCAGAAGCCGCAGCTTTCGCAGCCGAAGGTGTCTGGCTATCCATGCCGTCAGGCTCGCCAACACTCGTTCCGCCGACCGTCGGCTTCTCGCGCAAATGTTGCAGTCTTCCTCCTCCCGCGTTCGTGCCTCGCATCTGCATGTGTGGCACTCGTCATCATCCGTAGTTTATCCCACAATCTGCTGAGCAGGCGGTGCATGGAATCAGTTTACTACCGGGAGGTGGCCTGCGAATCTCCCAAGCAAATGCCGATGGATGCCCACACATTGCTTTGCCACCTCCGGGAATCCGGCCGGATAAGATCCTCGGATGCAGCAGTGATCCCGTTGACCGGTGGAGTATCGAGCGGAATCTGGCTGGTGACGGACGGCTCGAACCGATTCGTGGTGAAGCAGGCGTTGCCCAGGCTGAAGGTTGCGGCTGAATGGTTCGCCGATCCTGCGAGAAACCGGATCGAGCACGATTGCCTTGCCTACCTTGATCGAATCACCCCCGGAAGCGTGCCTCGCATCTTATTCCATGATGCAGAAGCCGGGCTGTTCGGAATGGAGTTCCTCGATGAAAGTTTTGCAAATTGGAAGACGGAATTATTGCGCGGAGCCGCCCGTGAAGAGGACGCCGCGCGGGCGGCGCAACTGACGGCGAGGATTCACCGCGCTTCGTGGAGCGATGCCGAAGTGCAATCAAGATTTCAGACGTGGCCAAACTTCTTCGCGCTCCGGGTCGAACCTTACCTCCTGACCACCGGCTCGCGCCATCCGAAGCTCAGGCCCATGTTCGAGGAAGAGGCCGAGCGCTTGGGGCAAACAACCCTGGCTTTGGTTCACGGCGATTTCAGTCCGAAGAACATTCTGCGCAGTCGTGAGCGGCTGGTCCTGCTGGATTGCGAGGTCGCGTGGTTCGGAGATCCAGCCTTCGATGTTGCCTTCCTGTTGAATCATCTCTTTTTGAAAGCTCTCCATCTGCCGGCGTGGCGTGAGGATTTGCTTGGCTTGGCCTCCGTGTGCCGGTCTGAGTATCGCCGCGCTCTTGCTGACCGATTCGATGAAGGCTTGAACCTTCGGATTGGACGTTTGCTCCTGATGCTGATGCTGGCACGGATGGATGGCAAATCTCCTGTCGAATACATCACGGTGGAGCGGAATAAGTCATTGGTGCGCGATTTTGTGGGAACAATGCTACCTGCCAGTACGTTTGCTCTGGAAGAAATCGCCAGTGGCTGGCGAAGATCGTTGGCGACACTATGAAAATCCGAGCCATCGACGCCTTTCAAATATACGACTCGCGGGGCAACCCAACCATCGAGGCCGTGGTGACGCTGGATTCCGGAGTCTGCGGACATGGTCTGGTGCCCTCGGGCGCATCGACCGGCCGGAATGAAGCGCTGGAATTGCGCGACGGCGATCCGGATCGATTTGGCGGCCGGTCGGTGTTCCGAGCCATCGAGAATGTCCGGCGAGAGATTGCTCCCGCGCTTTCCGGGCACGATGTGACTGATCAGCCCTCCCTCGACCGACGGCTGATGGATCTCGACGGCACGCAGAACAAATCACGCCTTGGTGCGAACGCGATTCTTGCCGTGTCGATGGCCGCTGCACGAGCCGCGGCAGCGGGAATGGAGAAATCATTGTTCAATTACCTTGGAAATGGCAGGGGCACGGTTCTTCCTCTTCCGGAGATTCAGTTGTTTGGCGGTGGCAGACATGCGAATGGTCGCGTCGATGTGCAGGATTTCATGATCGTTGCGGTTGGGGCGGAGACGTACGAACAGAGTTTGGAGATGACGTTTGACGTGTTCCACGCCGCCGGCGAGCTGCTCAAGAAATGGGGAAAACTCTCCGGTGTCGCGGACGAAGGCGGTTACTGGCCGGCATTCGAGAGCAACGAGGAGGCAATCGAGGCGGCGATCGGGGCAATCGTCGCGGCCGGATATGAACCAGGCCGGGAGGTCGCCCTGTCCCTCGACATCGCTGCGTCGGAACTGTATCGCGACGGTCAGTACCGGTTCGGCGTTGAAGGTCGATCCTTCTCTTCAGAGTCCTTCGCTGAACTGCTGTCGTCCTGGGTGGACCGTTACCCGATCATTTCCATCGAGGATCCGATGGCGGAGGAAGACTGGGAAGGTTGGGCGCTGGTTCGAAAGCTGTTCGGTGATCGCGTTCAACTCATTGGCGACGACCTTTTCACCACCAATTTGCAGCGCATTCAGAAAGGTGTAGAGCTTGGCGTTGCGAACGCCGTGCTGATCAAGCTGAATCAGATCGGCACTGTCACGGAAACGCTCGAAGCGATCCAGGCCACGCAACGCGCCGGATGGTTGCCCGTCATCTCGGCTCGATCTGGAGAAACAGAGGACACCTTCATCGCGCATCTGGCGGTGGCGACGAACGCCGGTCAACTCAAGGTTGGCTCGTTCTGTCGCGGTGAACGAACGGCCAAGTGGAATGAGCTGCTGCGTATTCAGCGCGAACTTGGATCGCGAGCGCAATTTTCCGGCGGCAGGATTTATGGGCAAATTCTCAAGACTCCAAAGCTGAAGGTCTGATCCATGCCTATCCGGTTAGGGCGGGCGAAATAATAACTTGAGCAAATGTTCTGACCTCAGAAAGAGCGGGGTAAACCTGAAAAGACAGTGACCGGTTCAAATCCCTTGAATTGGTGCTTTCGTGAGTGGGTCGAGTGGAGAGGTCGGGTCGTGCGGACTGTTCCCAACGGACGGCTGGAAGGTAG
>SXGS01401792.1_pt1 | contig 32426 bp, 26 predicted proteins | sample 3174681 | NCBI WGS metagenome assembly SXGS01 (sample SAMN11356861, study PRJNA531348) | freshwater metagenome | isolation source: freshwater sample F1-80 | place: China: Fuxian Lake, Yuxi | collected 2017-12-25 | reverse complement strand
GTTGACCGGTATAGGGCCATTGCTGACCCGCTCGTTCGCCAGAAGCCGCCATCGTCGGCAACTTTAGAAGCAAGCACATCCCCAGTCGATGTCAAAGCGCGTCACCGCATGCGCTTGTCCCGCTGCTATTCGTTCGTTGTACGTTCGACCGTGGCATGGACGGCTGTGCGTTCAATGAAGGAGGTCGGGCGGGTTTGTTTGCCGCGTCGCACCGACGACGCCATACCGTCGTTGCGATAACCACCCCAACCCGAAAGCAGCACCCAATGACAATTGAACTCGTTCCCCTCGGCACCATGACCTTCACGTTGGCGACAACCACGTTTCTCACCGACACACCGCGCGGCACGCGCGTCATAGTCGAGGTGAACAACGGCACCCTCGTTGGTGACCGCATTCGCGCCAAACAACACGGCGTCGCCGCTGGCGATTGGCTCACCGTCGACGCTCAGGGTCTCGGCACCCTCGACGTGCGTGGCGTGTTCGAAACCGATGATGGCGCGTTGATATACATGACCTACAACGGCCGCATGGATACTACCGCCGGCACCGGACCGATCACCGCTCCCCTGTTCGACACGGGCGACGAACGCTACCGATGGCTCGCGAAAATTCAGGCAGTTGCCAAAGGCACAATCGACGGTGAAACCCTCACTTACGAGGTGTACGAAGCCCGCTAAGCGCGTACTGGCAGCGGCTTCTTTTGTCGCCGTAGGCTCCGCGTCATGACAAAAACGATTGAGACCGTTGCCCTGGCCTCATGGATGGACGCGCAAGGGTTACCGGGCGCGGGGCTTCCTATCGAACAGCGCTATCTCTCGGGCGGAAGCCAAAACGAGATTTACGACATTGGCCGTGGCGACTTTCGCGCCGCACTGCGTATTCCTCCCAAGACGGCACCCGAATCTCGCGATGCCGGCATCGTGCGCGAATGGCGCATCATCGAAGCGTTAGGCGGCACCGACGTGCCCCACACGAAGGCGATCGCAGTCTGTGAAGACGTGACCGTGTTGGGTCGCGCGTTTTATCTCATGGGGTTTGTCGACGGTTGGTCTCCGATGGATCACCCGCAGTGGGTCGAGCCGTTCACTTCCGACAAGAGCTTGCGGCCAGGGCTCGCTACGCAACTTGTGGAAGGCATAGCCACGCTTTCGCAGGTTGACTGGCGGGCAAAAGGTCTGCAAGACCTCGGCCGTCCTGATGGTTTTCACGAACGCCAAGTCGACCGGTGGAGCGCGTTTCTGGAGCGCATCAAAGGTCGTGAAATTCCCGGCTTCGACGAGGCGAGCTCATGGCTGCGAGCGCACAAGCCTCTCGATTTTGTGCCCGGTTTGATGCACGGCGACTATCAATTTGCGAACGTCATGTTTGCCCATTCCGCGCCTGCGCAACTCGCCGCGATCGTCGATTGGGAGATGGGCACCATCGGCGACCCGAAACTCGATCTGGCCTGGGTTGTGCAAGGTTGGCCCGAAGACACCAACGAAACTGGTGGCGGTCTCGGGTACGTCGATATATCCGGAATGCCTGGGCGCAGCACCTTGATCGAGCACTGGTCGAAGGTGGCGGGCCGCCAGGTCGACGACATGGACTATTACATCGTGCTGGCACGCTGGAAGCTGGCGGTCGTGCTCGAACAAGGTTTCCAACGCGCGGGCGACGACCCGAAACTCAACGCGTTCGGCGACATCGTGCTTGACCTCATGCGCAAGGCCGCCGACTTCGCCGAGACAAGCACCTACCGTTGAGTCCACCGCTTCGAACTTTGTGCATCTCAGTACCTCTGCGATGGCCAGACGCAAAGTTCGATAGGCAGCACTAATTACGGCGCAGGCGAGCGATGAGTTCGATCTCGACCGGAATGTCAAACGGCAGCGCCGCAAGGCCGACCGCTGAACGCGTGTGACGCCCGGCGTCGCCAAAAACTTCGATCAGCAGATCGGAACAACCATCGATAACCGCGGGCATTTGATTGAAGCCTGGCGCCACGTTGACCATGCCGAACACCTTCACTATCTGTTCGATGCGATCGAGGTCGCCGAGTGCGGCATTGAGCGTTGCCAAGATCGACAGCCCTGTCGTGCGCGCAGCGTCACGGCCCTGTTCAAGTGTGAGGTCGCTGCCAACCTTGCCATGCACCACCGACGTGCCCGACACGGGACCATGCCCACCGACGTGCACCAGACCATCGTCGACCACGCAACCGACATAACTCCCGACGGGTGGAAACACAGGTGGGAGTTCGATACCAAGTGCCTGTAAACGTTCAGCGATCATGGCCGCGAGCGTAGGTCCTGGCTGCCGCACGCTGAGGACGTCGGTCCGCTAGAACAGCCCCATGACATCACCACAGATCGCGCCACTCGACCATGGACCTTGGATCGATGTGCACGCACACCCGGGGGCATGCTTTTTACGCGGTTTACCACCCGAGCATGCGGGCCACATTCAATTCGGTGGTGATCGATCCGTCAAAGCCATTAACCGGATGCGCGACGGCGAAGTAACCGTTGCAAGTTTTGCGACCGTGTCGGATGCGCTCGTGATTGGCCTCACGCCCGAAGGTCGTCTTGGTGCGCTGCGGGATTTCGAACCCGGTGAAGCATTCACAAGCCACGAACTTCAGGTACGCGCGATTGCCGGACTCACCAAGACGACCGCATACGAAGCAGTTCTTGAACCCGACGACGTAGAACGCCTCTACCTCCACGGCGAGATGGGTATCTGGCTCGCGTGCGAAGGCGGCGACTTCGTAGAAACGACCGTTGAACGCGTCGAACAGAGCCACGCCATGGGCGTACGTTCAATCACGCTCGTGCACTACCGACTCAACTCACTCGGCGACATTCAGACCGAACCCGAAGTTCACGGCGGTCTCACAGCGACCGGCCGAGACGTTGTGACTGAGATGAACCGACTCGGCATGGTCGTCGACCTCGCGCATGCAACGATGAAGACGACTGCCGACGCTGCGCACCACTCAACCAAGCCAATTATGGTTTCGCACAGCCACCTCGCTTCACCCGGCGCAGACCACCCAAGGCTGCTGAGCATCGACCACGCCAAGCTCGTCGCGGAAACCGGCGGAGTCGTGGGCGCTTGGCCCGCGGGAATCGCCTGCCAGACGCTGGCCGACTACGCGACCGAAATTTGCCGTCTCGTGGACGCAATTGGAATGGACCACGTTGCCGTCGGCACCGACCTCGATGCCAACTTCATGCCTGTCCTCACCGAATACGTGCAATTCCAGGAACTGGCCGCAATGCTGGTTGCGCGAGGCATGACAAGCCACGAGGTCGACGCAGTCCTTGGAGGAAACTTCCTGCGCATGTGGCGCACCGTGGTCGAGTAGGTCGCGATTTGGTCCCCGGCAGCCACCGCGGCGATACTCAGTTCGTACCGGGGCGCACCGATTGGAAACTGTGAAACCATTGGCGGATACCACTGCGCGTCCACTGCACGAGCATCTGGCTCGCCACGCGCAAGAAACACCGAACAGTCCGGCTATTGGTACGCCACAACGCGGTTGGATGTCAACCGCGTTGTTGGCCAGCAATATCGAATCGTTTGCACGTCAATTACGCGCCTTCGGACTCCGAGAAGGTGACCCCGTTGCAGTCGTGTTGCCGAACGGACCCGAAATGGCGCTTGCATTTCTCGGCGTTACCGCTGCCGCCGTCTGCGCTCCCCTCAACCCCGCGCTCACACGCTCGGAACTTGAGTTCTATCTCGACGATCTCGACGCCCGCGCGGTGATCGTGCTCGACGGCGCGGATCACGAAGTCATAGCAGCAGCCGTCGAACGAAATATTTCCGTGCTGTCATTCGCACTCTCTGAGCAGCTGCACGACGCGGCGCAGATCACTCTTGCGGGCAACGTTGCGACATCGGAGTCATCCACCAAGTTCGACGAAAGCGTCGCCCTCGTATTGCACACCAGCGGCACAACGGCCCGTCCCAAAATCGTTCCGTTATCCCATGCCAACCTGGCCGCCTCATCACGCAACATCGCAACCCACGTACAACTCACCAACGCAGACCGATGCGGCAACATCATGCCGCTGTTCCACATTCATGGGTTGATGGCGGGCCTCGCCGCACCGTTGAGCGCTGGAGGTTCGGTGCTGTGCACAACGGGTTACTCGGCGCCGCACGTCCTCGGGTGGTTTGAATCCGAACGGGTCACCTGGACAACGGCAGTTCCCACTCTGTTGCAATCCCTCGCCGAGCAAGCACGCGCCCATCCCGAACAACTACCTTCCAAACCATTGCGGTTCCTGCGTTCATCGTCGGCATCGTTGCCTCCGTTGGTGATGCATGACCTCGAACAACGTTTCAACGCACCCGTCGTTGAGGCATATGGCATGACAGAAGCTGCACATCAGATGTGCTGCAACCCGTTGCCGCCCGGTGAACGCCGAGCCGGCTCCGTCGGCGTCGCCGCAGGCCCGGAGGTTGCAATCATGGCCAACGACGGGACTTTGACGCTTCCCGGCGTAATCGGCGAGGTTGTGATCCGAGGGAAAAACGTCACGACCGGCTACGCGACTACCGACGCGCAGATAAATGAACGAGCGTTCACGAACGGCTGGTTTCGAACCGGCGACCAAGGCACCATTGACGATGCTGGCTATCTGACACTCACTGGGCGCCTCAAAGAAATCATTAATCGCGGCGGCGAAAAGATCGCGCCTCGCGAAATCGACGAAGTACTCCTCGACCATCCCGCGGTGCGCCAAGCCCTATGTTTTGCTGTTCCCGACTCACGCCTGGGCGAACAGATCGCGGCAATCGTGGTGGCGCATACGGACGCGACGATACGAGAACGCGAGCTGCGCGAATTCGCATCGCTACGGCTTGCTCCATTCAAAGTACCTCGTCGAATCGTGATCGCGGATTCGATTCCTACCGGCGCTACCGGAAAGCTCCAACGCATCGGTCTCGCCCAACGCCTCGGCCTCGACGAACTCGACGCAACTACCGCCCAACAGCCGCACACCGCGCCGACAAATCCTGTCGAACAGCTCGTGCACTCGTGGTGGGCTGAGATTCTAGGAATCAAGCATGAAATCAGTATTTTCGATCACTTTTTAGATCTGGGGGGCGACTCACTGCTAGCGGCAAAACTCCTAGGAATGGCAAGCACTGAGCTTGGGATAACAATTCACATGCTCGACTTCTTCGACGCGCCGACGATCGCTGCACAAAGCGCGTTGATCGAGCACGACCTCAACGTGTGACCAGCAGTGACCGATTCACGTAATGATCGTCTAGCGGCGGCGCTCGCCATTCGACGATCGCAAAGCCACGGCTTAGCGCATCACCCCAACGAATCAGCACGGCTGGCACCGACCCAGTTCGGGCTGTGGTACGCAATCCAGCAAGATCCATCCCGTTCGATTCACCATCGCACCACGGTGTACGACGTTCATGGACCTATCGACCCAGTTCGGTTGCACAGTTCACTCATCAAAGTGGCGCAACGACACGATGCGCTTCGGTCGCATTTCACGCTGCACGAAAACGAAGTCCTTCAACATGTAGCTGATTGCGAACTCGCGACCGTGCCATTCGAGGTCGTCACGCAGCCAGACTTCGCAAGAGCAGTCGAACGTGCGATCGCGGACGCGAACACGCACATTTTCGAACTCGACACCGCGCCGTTTCAAGCAACATTGGTGGTCGGTCCGAGCGATCATGCAGTCCTTGTACTCGCAATATCCCACTTGATCTTCGACGGGAACTCCGAGCAAATCCTCCTCCAAGACCTCGCCGCTATCTATCGCGACGAAATGCTCGAGCCTCTCACGCACCGATTTGTCGATTGGGCCGAGTGGCGCGCCGACACCTCGGAATCAGCGAAGGCCAAAACCGATCGCGATTGGCTCGTGAACCAATTCACACCGATTGTGGCTCCGCTACAGATTTGTTCGGCGTGGGTTCAAGCCGATCAGGGGGAGCCCGGTGTCTTTGCGCTCGACCCAACCATCTCCGACGCAGTCCGCTCACTCGCTCGCGGCGAGCGAGTGACGCCCTTCGCGGTGATCATCACCGCGCTGGCGCTGATGTTGCGGCGCGATGCGTTCAATAGCGAGGCAACAATCACTCTTCCTTTCGATGGACGCACGCAACCCGAAGTTGCATCCATCATCGGCTGTTTCGTCGGCACGCTGCCCCTTCGTATCGGGGGCGCCCCGAACTCCTCGCCACGCCAGATGCTGCAACAAGTCCACCGCCAAATTGGCGCGCTACAGGATCACAACTCAACGACGCTTGGACAAGTTGAAAACGCGTTGCGTCTCAAGACTCAGCGCGAGGACCCAGTCAACGGCACCATCTCAGCACAATGGCGCAAACTGAACGACCCGCCGAACGCCGGCGACGGAGTGCGTTTCATCGCGCGGTCACGCGCCCCGCTTGGCGCCGGGATCCACCTCCGCGTCGACGAAACGCCGACAGGTATCACGTTGCGCATCGGCAATGAAGAACTCGCGAACGGATGGCTCGATGCGGACGCAATATTGAGTTCGCTCACCAACACCGTCGAACACATTGTGCGCGATCCAGACCAACGTTGGCTCCCAAATGATCCCCAGCCCTCCATCGTAAATCGAATTGATGAGTTCCGAGTCTCAAACCCTGAGCGAATCGCCATGGAATCAGAGCAATGGACGCTGACGCGAGCTGAGATACACGACCGAGTTCTTGAGATCATGGATGCGTTAGCGCGCCAGGGTGTGCGCCGCGGCGATGCAGTTGCCATTCTCGCTGCCGGCTTGGAGGGCATCCTGGTTGAACATGCGCTATGGCGCGCGGGTGCAGTGTGCATCCCTATCGATCAACACGTCCCGGCTGAATATCGAAAACGAATATTGGCCCTAACTGCGCCAGTGCTCACGGTCGAGTCGGTCGAAGCTTTGTTGGAAATGCCCGATGCGGCTTCTCCGATTGATGAGCCGCCCGTCAATCCCGACGACCTCGACCCGGCGGCACCGGCGCTCGTGCTCTTCACGTCGGGGTCGACTGGAGCGCCATCGGGAGTTGTCGTACAGCGCAGCGCCGTCGAGCACTACGTTCGAAGTGCAATCACTCGCTATGGCCTCAACGAATCCGACCGGCTCTTACAAGTCCATTCTTTGGCATTTGATGCATCGCTCATAGAAGCTTTCGCAATCATCGCTGCCGGCGCCACTGTTATTTCAAAACCACCAAGCTATGGATCATCGGCCAAACACTTCTTCGCCGACGTCCAACGACTTCGAACAACGCTGATCGATCTGCCGACTGCTCTGTGGCACGAGCTGACCATGCAGATCGTTGACAACAACCTTCCCCATCCCCCGACCCTCAGGCTTGTGATCATTGGTGGGCAGGCTGCATCCCAAACCACAGTCACTTCTTGGTTGGATAGTTGGCCTTCGGTTCCGCTCGTGAATGCATACGGTCCCACCGAAGCAACTGTCGAAGTTCTGACCTACCGTTTCGACGGCTCCGATGATGCGATGCACTGCGATACTGCTCATCCCGGACAAACGCCGATTGGAGGCGCCGTCGAGAACGTTGCGTGCCTCATAATCGACGACGCTGGCGAAGGCGCGGTGATTACCGGGGAAGGCCAAGGCGAGCTTTGGGTCAGTAGCCCGCAGTTGACTCTCGGATACCTCGGCAATGAAGCGCTCAGCGACACGCGATTCATCGTCGGTGCGAAGCGGGCTCCGATTGGTCGTTGGTATCGAACCGGCGATCTTGTACGACGAGATATACAAGGCACGTGTTGGTTCGTGGGCAGAATCGACGGGCAGTTGAAAGTACGTGGCTTTCGTGTGGAAACCCGAGAAGTGGAAAGTGTGCTGATGGCACACCCCAGCGTTCGAGAAGCCGCGGTAACGCTGAACGCAGACCAGCTGGTTGCCCACCTCATCTGCAATTCTCCGACCCCGCCGCCGACGGCGATCATGAATTGGGTCGGAGATCGCCTCCCGAGAAGCTGTATTCCGACTCACGTATCATTTCTCGACTCGTTCCCGCGCACGCCGGGCGGCAAACCCGACCGGAACGCACTCACACAGTGGGCGCCGCAGGATGAGACAGCAAACAATTCCGATGCGCCAATCGACGAGATACTGCAAGTTTGGCGAACGGTCTTGGGGTCACAAGCAGTGCGAGATACTGACAACTTTTTTCTCAGCGGCGGAACCTCCCTGCTCGCCGTGCGCCTTATTGGCAACCTTGAGCGAGAACTTGGCATACGAGTAACGCTCGCGATGCTGGTGCAATCGCCAACCGTCGCCCAACTTCGCGAGTCCCTTGACAGCGCGTTCCGTTCCCGTGGCGGCCTGATCAATCTCACCGAGACCCCAGGCAAACCAAGGCTTTTTCTCATACCGCCTGGAGGTGGTGAACTCGTCGCTTACCGGGAGTTCGCGCAGCACTTCGCCGGATCCGCCACAATCAGTTCGTTCGAACTTCCAGGGCTCGATGGGACGAGTCGCCCGCTGTCGGGCCTCGCGTCATTCACACAGTGGTACACCGATCAAATCGTCGCCGAGTGCGAAGATCGTCCTCACATCATCGCGGGCTACTCCTTGAGTTCCTTCCTCGCCGTCGAGGTTGCAAAGGAACTCCAACTACGAGGCAGGCAAGTCGCGGCCCTCATCATGGTCGATCCGAATCAAAGGATCCGATTTCGAGCGGCACGTCGGTGGCTCGACGGAAACCGAAATGAAACACTGGCCACGATTCTGCGGCGTGGTGTGCGGCGCCGACACACTCAATGGCGGATCTCGAGAGGAGCTGCACGCCTCGAACACGCAACTCGCCGCACGACCGACGAGTCGTTGGATTTGGTTTGGCACAAGGTGACCGAAGCGTTCAAAGATTGGGAGCCAAGTCCCATCGATCTCGCGGTCGTCGTATATCGAGCAGTCGGAACTCCAACACAACCCATCCCCGTTCCGTCCCCGGAACCGATGCGCCAGTTCGCACCTCACTGCGAGGTGCAGCATGTTGCTGGCATGCACGCTGGTGCCAACAGCGTCTTCGCGGGCCCGTTTGGACGCGACCTCGCCCAACACCTCATCAACGACCTCGAACGGTTCTCTCGATGAACGGCGGGCTCAGCAAGCTGTGGGCACACCGCTCACTTTTTGGCCGCCGCAAGGCGTACTTCGTGGTCGGGATGGTGCTGGCCGCCACCGAAGCCGCAGCCGTGATACCGATCCCGCTGTTGGTCGCGCGGGCGATCGACAAAGCACTCCCGGCCAGCGACACACGCACACTCACCTGGTACGTCGCCGGCATTTTGGCGTGCGCATTTGCCTCGATGGCAGCATCAATCGCGGCAACCTCGATATTTGTCGCAATCACCCGAGACGGAATCGCGACGCTGCGACGCCGTTGCTCCGATGCGCTCATTGGAGCCTCGCGCCAGTTCCACACTGATCGCGAGGAAACGGCGTTACATGACCTACTCGTCGCCGATGCGGCACGTATCGATGAAATGGCGAATGTTGTACTGAGCAACGTTCTGCCGTCTGTTCTGACGTTGCTTTCAATGGTGGTCGCCCTCGTGATCGTCAACCCGACACTGACCCTCGTTACCGCAATGCTGCTGCCGCTCATCGCCGCGACCCACTTGGCTTTTCGGGGCGTGCGACACCGTGCCGCGATCACATTCCACGATGCGTACGAAAGGTTCTCCTCAGGCGTCTACTCCACATTGCGATCCGACGAACTGATCCGAATGGAAGCAGCCCACGGCGACGCTATAGCGGCGCAAACAAACCGGATCATCAGGCTCCGCGACGCGGGGTGGAGATCAATCTTGTTGAATCGAGCCCACGACAGCACGCAACTCACGACAGTTTCGATCGTGGCGGCAGCCATTCTCTTTGTTGGTGGTCGACTCGTGATCAGCGACGACCTCCTTGTCGGCGAACTGGTGTCGTTCTATGCGGCGTTCGGGTTGCTCCGCCGACCGATCGCTTACCTTGCTGCAGCCTCGGGTTTCGTCACTTCCGGCGCCCTAGCCCTTCACAACGTTGAGCAATTCCTAGCCGCCGTCGATACCGAGCCATACACCGGGACGAGGCCAGTCGCAGAAATCCGTACGATTGCAATGCACGACGTGACGTTCGGATACCCGAAGCGCCCGGCGATACTCAATACCTTCTCGATGCAACTCGAGCGGGGCAAGGTGATTGGGCTAGCCGGACCCAATGGCAGTGGCAAGAGCACTGTCATTCATTTGTTGTTGGGCCTGTACCGACCCGACGCTGGTGGTCTCACTGTGAACGAGGTACCGTTCGACGACCTCGACATCCGCACGCTCCGAAGCCGTATCGGTGTCGTACCTCAGCATCCGGTCTTCCTCTCGGGGAGCATTGCCGACAATCTCAAGCTCAACGGAACTACCGAATGGAGCCAACGCGCGCTCGCACTTGCGGGCGCCGATGCAGTCATCGCCGCGTTGCCCGACGGAATCAACACACAGATCGGTGATGACGGGATACGTCTGTCTGGCGGACAGCGCCAACGACTCGCGATAGCACGTGCACTTATCCGAAACCCCGAGGTGTTGATTCTCGACGAGCCGACGCTGCATCTAGACGCGCACAGCATCGACCGGCTGGTGTCACTTATGCGACAGGAACGGCAACTCTGCGTGCTCATTGTGAGCCATCAACGGGAGGTGTTTGAGCACGTTGATCATCTCATCGAATTTGAATAGAGTGAGGGCTTCTAGAGACCCGAGCCGTCTTCGACCACATACGGCACGAGCTCGCCATCTTCACCGATAGTTCCAAGCAAGAGCCCACGGTCGTTATACACCGGTGAGCCGACGTTGCTGCCCTCAGATTGGCGGCGTTCCCGCTTCGCAGCCTGCTTGGCCTGGCGGTTCTTTTCTTTATTGATTTTGTCGAACGTAGTGCGCTGTTTAGATGCCATAACGGCCTTTCAGATTGGACGCGATCTCAGAACGCGAGTTACCAGACTAGGCCGGGACCAGCGCGGTTCTCGGGTTGTGGGGTCGACCAATCCACATTCGGCGCCGCGTTACGACTGTGCGTTTCGGCGGTTCCGCCCAACCGGAAAACGTCAACGACGCGTGCACTCAGCCATCGTTAGACGCGGTCGAGTACCGCGTCGCACGTGCTGACGCTCATCTGGCCTGGGGCTTCCACATCGAGATGAGTAATGACGCCATTTTCGATCACTGCGGCATAACGCTGTGAACGCGACCCGAGGCCAAATGCCGATCCGTCCATTGCCAGCCCCATTGCCGCCGTGAAATCACCGCTACCGTCGGCCAGCATCACAATCGAATCGCCGACTCCTTGAGTTTCGGCCCAAGCTTGCATGACCCAGGCGTCGTTGACCGATACGCAGGCGATGGTGTCGACACCCTTCGCGGTCAATTCGTTGGCGCGAGTGACGAATCCAGGAAGATGCACCTTGGAACACCCAGGCGTGAATGCTCCGGGCACCGCAAACAGCACGACCTTCCCGCTTCCGAGTGCGTCGCCGGTGTTGATGCCAACGGGGCCGCCTTCTGGGCCCATCGTCTTGATGTCAACCGAAGGGATTTTGTCGCCAACTTGTGCTGCCATTGCTGAACTACTCCTGGGATCGTGGGAACCCGCGACACTAGGCGGCCACACCATCCGCGTGATGAAATAGCCCCATGACACAGCCCGGCACCACACCAGCCCCATCTGGCGATCTCGCCACGTTCGCAAGCGAGAACTTCACCCACAACGGCGAGACGCATCCGATCTATCGCAAAGGTTCCGGCCCCGCTGTCATTGTGATGACTGAGATGCCTGGGATTTCACCGATGGTCGTCGGATTCGCGGATCGTGTCGCGGCCCTCGGCTGCACGGCGATTCTGCCGCAAATGTTTGGCACTCCTGGACGCGACCCAATGAGCGGCAGCAAGCTCTCCATGCTCGGCTACACCCTCGGCTCGATGGGCAAGGCTTGCATCAGCAAGGAATTCACCGTGCTCGCGACCGGTCAGTCGTCGCCGATCGTCAACTGGCTTCGTGGCTTGGCCGCGGCCGAACACACGCGCTGCGGCGGGCCAGGGGTCGGCGCCGTGGGCATGTGTTTCACCGGGGGATTCGCGCTCGCCATGGCCGTCGACGACCTCATCCTCGCACCGGTGTTGTCACAGCCTTCGCTACCGTTCAAGACCACGAAGGGGCGCAAGTACAACATCGACTGCAGTGCAGCGGATCTCGACATTGTCGCCGGGCGTTGCGCGAATGAGGGTCTCAAGGTGCTCGGGCTCGCGTTCAAAGGCGACCCGTTTGTCCCGAGCGAGCGCTTTCAATTTCTCAAAGACCGGCTCGGCGACGGCTTTATCGCCGTCGAGCTCGAACAAAGCCACGGCAATCCGAACAGTCCGTTTCCCAAACATCACTCGGTCCTTACTGGCGATCTCATCGATGAGCCAGGCCAACCAACCAGAGACGCGCTCGACCAAGTGCTCGAACTCTTCACCACCAAACTGCTGACGTCGTAGCGACCGAGCGCTGCCGAAAATTCATTCGTGATCTCGCCCCCCTCCCGCTCCCGCGTTGTCATCATTGGTGGCGGCATTATTGGAACGTCGATCGCGTACCACCTCGCCCACGCGGGGTGCAGCGACGTTGTGTTGCTCGAACAACATCAGCTCACAGCAGGCACCACATGGCATGCCGCGGGTCTCGTGGTGACATTCGGTTCACTCTCCGAAACTTCAACAGAACTGCGCAAATACACACGAGATCTATACGCTCAGCTCGAGACCGAAACCGGTCTCGCCACTGGCTTCAATCCGGTTGGGTTCATCGAAGTCGCTACGGATAGCGATCGTCTTGAGGAATACCGGCGCATCGCGGCATTCAATCGCTACTGCGGTATCGATGTTCACGAAATCTCGCCCCACGAGGTCGGCGTTCTTTTCCCGTTGGCACGAACCGACGATGTGCTCGCAGGCTTTTACGTGGCTGAAGATGGCAAAGCCAACCCCGTCGACGCGACGATGTCGCTCGCGCGCGGCGCACGCCAGCTGGGAATCAGGATTGTCGAAGGCATCATCGTGACCGAAGTACTCACAACGCCCGGCAAGGAGCCAAGCGTGCGGGGAGTTCGCACCGACCACGGCGACATCGAGTGCGACATCGTTGTGAACTGCGCAGGCATGTGGGCACGCCAACTCGGTGCGGCCAATGGCGTGTCGATTCCGCTCCAAGCCGCGGAGCACTACTACTTGATCACCGAACAGATCGCCGGAATACCGCGAGACATGCCAGTGCTCGAAGACCCTGCATCGCACGGCTACTACCGCGAGGAAGTAGGCGGGCTCATGATCGGGCTGTTCGAGCCGGTGTGCGCGCCCTGGAACGTCGGCGGCATTCCTGGCGAATTTGCCTTTGGCGAGATCGATCCGGATTGGGATCGAATGGGTCCCTACATCGAAACTGCAATACAGCGGGTGCCCATCGTCGAATCAACGGGTATCAAGAAATTCTTCTGTGGCCCTGAGAGTTTCACACCCGACCTCCAACCTGTTGTTGGAGAAGCCCCTGAAATCAAGAACTATTTCGTCTGCGCCGGACTCAACAGTATTGGGATCTTGACGGGTGGTGGCCTCGGGCGAGTTATGGCACAGTGGATTCTCGACGGCGATCCCGGTGTCGACGTCACTGGCTTCAACATCGATCGCCTCCACGCCTTCCAGACCACACCCGAGTACAGAGCGACGCGGACGGTCGAGTCGCTCGGCATGGTGTACCAGACTCATTTTCCCGGTCGGCCGATGCAGAGTGCGCGGGGTGCGAAACGGTCGCCACTCCACGAACGCCTTGCGGCGGCTGGCGCGTACTTCAAAGACGTCAGCGGCTGGGAGTCTCCCGATTGGTATGCGCCCGAGGGCGAGCAACCACAGATCACCGCACTGTCATGGGGCCGACAAAATTGGTTTCCCTATTGGGAGGCTGAACATCGCGCCGCTCGCAACGAAGTGATCATGATGGATATGTCGTTTATGGCCAAATTCCGCGTCGAGGGCAACGATGCTGGCAAATTCATCGACTATCTGTCGGCCAACTGCGTCGATGGGCCGACCGCAACGATCACATACACGCAATGGCTCAATGGTAGCGGGCGCATCGAAGCCGATCTCACAGTCACCAAGCTCAATGACCAGAGCTTCTTTGTCGTGGCATCCGACACTGCACATCGCCATGTTCTCACTTGGATGCGGCGCAACCTCGACTCAAATGCTGATGTTCACATCACTGATGTCACATCTGCGTACGCGCAATTGAATGTGCAAGGCCCAAACTCGCGCGACCTTCTGCAATCCATCACCGACGCCGACCTATCAAACGCGGCGTTCCCATACCGTCACGCCCGAACGATCGCAATCGGGTTCGCCAATGTGTTCGCAATTCGCATTACGTACCTCGGCGAACTCGGGTACGAGCTATATGTGCCAACCGAGCAAGCGGTTCATGTTTACGACCGAATCGTTACGGCCGGAACACGATTTGGTCTTCGGCATGCCGGGCTGAAGGCGCTCTCCAGTTTGCGCATGGAAAAGGGATATCGCGACTACGGCCACGACATCGACAACACCGACAACCCAATCAACGTTGGCCTCGGCTTTGCCGTAAACATGTCCAACGATCGCGACTTCATCGGCCGCGAAGCAGTCGCGGCCCTGCCCAGGGCTGCCGACTCGTGCAATCGACTACTTCAAATTCTCGTCACAGACCCCGCGCCACAAATGTTTCATGCAGAAGTCGTGCGCCGCAACGGCATCGACGTTGGCTATATGCGGGCGGCTTCGTACGGATTTACCCTCGGTGGGGCAATCGGTCTCGCGATGATCCAAGCACACGAACCGATCACAAGAAGCTGGGTCGACGATGGCACCTGGGAAGTCGATATCGCGGGTCGACGATTCCCCGCAATTGCCTCCATCAGCCCGATGTACGACCCCAACGCGAGCCGAATCAAAGGCTGACTTCGCGCGTCGCCACGCGCTAGAACTGGAGTGTGGAGCGGCAACCGATTCCCTGGCGGACGATTTGGGCGGCAATCAGTGCGGTTGTTGCAACGTTGACGGCCCTCTACCTCATCACCTTGCTCTCGCGGGTCTTGCTTTGGATCGCATTGGCCGCTCTACTCGCGACGATTCTTGGGCCTGCAGTCAACTTTGTGGAACTCCGGCTTCGGTGCCGACGATCTTTGGCCGTCGCGGTCGTGATGTTGCTCAGCACGCTGGTTGCATCAGGATTGATTTACGCCGTCGTGAGCCCACTGGTGAATCAAGGCACGAGCTACGCCGAACAGGTCCCCCAATTTCTCGAAGACGCACGCGAAGGCAAAGGGGCCGCCGGCAATTTCGTAAAGCGATACAACCTCGAAGAACGATTCTCGCAAGAAAACATCAACAAGTTTACGAATTCGTTGACCAGCGGGTCGTGGAGCATCGCCAAACAAATCGGCAACGCGCTTGCGGCACTCATTTCAATTCTCACACTGGGCATCGTGATGTTGGCGAAAGGGCCTGCGGCACTCAGCGCTGGAGTCGATCTGCTTCCCGAAGCAAAACGCGAGCGCGTCCGCACTGTTGGCGCTCGGTGCGCCAAAGCAGTCAGCGGCTACATGGCAGGCAACCTGCTCATATCACTGGTGGCAGGGACAACGAACTTCATTTTTCTCACGATTATCGACGTGCCGTTCGCGCTGGTGCTCGCGGTATGGGTTTCGATCAGTGATCTCATACCCCTCATTGGAGCAACCCTTGGAGCAATCGCAGTGGTGCTCGTGGCGTTTCTCGATGCGCCAAACAAAGGCCTAGCTGCCCTGATTTTCTGTTTGCTGTATCAACTCTTTGAGAACAACGTGCTCGGCGTCGCAGTGATGAGCCGCACCGTGCACCTCGATCCGCTCATTGTCCTCACAAGCATGCTCATCGGGGTCGAACTCCTCGGCATTATTGGAGCATTTGTGGCCATCCCCGTCGCCGGAATGGTGCAAGTGATCGTGCGCGACATATGGCAACATCGAAACCCGCACGCCAAAGCGGCAATTACTTCCAGCTAACACCGCCAACCGGATCGGACCGCCCCTGTCGGACCGCCTCTAACGGACACGGGGCTTCGTGCGACTCCCGCTGGCGAACGCTTGTTGGCCTTCGAGCAGTGCGGCGGGGTCGCTTCCTGGGCGAATGAGCACCTTGCCGAAGTCGAGTGCGTTCTTGCGATCCATGTCGCGAGCAGCCCAGAGCGCTCGAACCGTTCCCTGCACCGCGGTTGCTGGTTGGGCGGCGATCGCGTTCGCCACCGTCGCGACGGCAGAATGCAAGTCAGCTGCCGGTACAACTTCCGAAACAAGTCCAATCTCGTAGGCCCGTTGCGCCGACATGCGCTCGTTAGCGCCGAGTAATGCCACTCGCATGATCTCGTGAAATGGCATCTTTTGCATCATGTGAATTGATTCGAAGCACGCCGTCATGCCGTACGTCACGTGCGGGTCGAAAAACGTTGCGTGATTTGCGGCAATCACAAACTCCACCTCGCCCAACATGTAGAACGCGCCACCACATGCCATTCCATTGACTGCTGCAATGACTGGCTTCCACAAGTCGCAACGCTTCGGGCCAATGAGGTCGCCGGGATCGTCGAAGTGCCACGGTGTATCCCCGTCTCCTCCACCTATCGGCACCGCGACGTGACCGGCGGCAGTGGGGTCGTCTTCCCAATGCCCCATCGCTTCAGCCCGATCAATGCCAGTACAGAACGCTCGCTCCCCTGCCCCGGTTAATACCAAGCACCGCACCGAAGAATCATGGCGAGCATTGCGCCAAATCGCGTGCAGTTCTTCTTGCATCCGATAGTTGAAGGCGTTGAGCACTTCAGGGCGATTCAGGGTCACCCACGCGACACCGTCGATCACTTCATAGAGAACCGTCTCAAATTCATTCATCGCAATAGCCATGAGGCCACATTACTTGCGTTCAAACTCCACACCCGAGGCCTCTCGATCCCAGGTCTGGGCAGTCACGCCTTCATCGCGTAACTGGTACTTCAACACGCGCCCGACGGGGTTGCGGGGGAGGTCGTCGCGAAACTCCACGTAGCGCGGAATCGCAAAGTACGGCACCCGTTCTGCGACCCAGCGACAAAGCGACTCTTCGTCCACCGCCATACCTTCGTTGCGCACCGCGGTGATCTTCACGTCGTCCTCGCCCATGTCCGACGCGACTGCATGCACCGCGCAGTCCTTCACTGCGTCGTGCCCGTACAAAACTTTTTCCATCTCAAAACTCGAAATGTTCTCGCCTCGTCTTCGCAGAGTGTCCTTCTTGCGATCAACGAAAAACAAATAGCCGTCCGCATCAACTTTCGCGAGGTCGCCCGTGTGATACCAGAGGTTGCGCCACACGGCAACCGTGTCGCCGGGGCGATTCCAATAGCCCGCAAACATCATGTCGGGATACCGGGGCCGAGCGCAGATTTCGCCGACCTCACCCACACCGACCGGTGAATCCTTGTCATCGAGTAATACCGTTTCGAATTCGATTTGGTTCAGCATCCCTGCCGCGCCGGGCTTGTTTTCAACCCCAGGAGGGAGCGCGGCAAGCAAGCTCGCTTCAGTGAGGCCGAAGCCTCCCGAAAACGTTGCGCACCCAAATCGTTCACGCCAAATTCGATCGGTATCAGGAGGCATCGGCGCAGCCGCGCACACGCGCAACTGATGCCCATGCATCTCCGGATGATCCTGCGCGTTGGCCACGAGAATCGCCAACGAACCCAGCATGGACAACACGGTCGCCTTGGTGCGTTTGATCTCGGGCCAAAAGCCACTCACCGAAAACTTCCGGGCTATCGCGGCTGACCCACCGCTCAACAACGTGCCGACGACACAGATCGAAATGGCATTGAGGTGAAACAACGGCAATGGAGTCCACACGACATCGGTGGGTTGTCGTTGCCAGGCGCGTGCAATTTGACCCGCCATCGAGACAACGTAATTGTGGCTCAGCATGCAACCTTTGGACGGTCCAGTCGTGCCAGCGGTGTAGATGAGACAAGCGAGGTCGCTTGGGCCAACTTCCGCGTCACTCAGCGCGGGAGCCCCAAGCGTCGCCAGTTGACCAGGTTCGAGGATGTGACGTACATCAGGAGTGGATTGCGCACCAACAACTTCTGTTACGCGCCCGCGCAGCTCATCGTGCACGACCACCACCGCAGCACCAGAATCAGCAATCTGATGGCGAAGAAACTCGCCCTTGTAGGCAGTATTGATAGGAACCGCGACAGCACCGAGGCGCAAGGTCGCGAAAAATGTGACTACCTGTTCGGCTGAGTTCTCCATGAGGGTTGCAACGCGATCGCCTACCCCGACACCAAGGGCCGCGAGATTCGCAGCCGCGATTTTCGACGCTTCTTCAATGCGTCGAGCCGTCCACTGGTCACCATGAAAATCGAGATAATCACTATCGGGGTCGCTCGCGACACGAGAAAGTAGCGCTGCAAGTATCGTGGTGCGTACTGGGATCTTCATCCTGACAACTTACATATTCATCACTATCGGACGCGGCACAAGCACTACGCGGAGTGTACAAAGAGTCACCCGGAACTGTCCAGAAGTCCACAGGCAAACTACCTGATTGTGTGCGAATAGTGCCTGTTTTTGTTGGTTGGATATCGCACGCTCACGTTTCAATATCGGCATCGCGCGCTTGGCGAGCCTTGGTGCGCCATTCAATTCGGTCTGCGTCGGCCCACAACCGTTCCAGGTCGTAGTACTCCCGCGTCTCATCCAAGAACACATGCACGATCATGTCCGAATAGTCGAGGAGCACCCACGTAGAGCTGTCACGTCCCTCAGATGTCCGCGGCTTTGCATCGTGCTTGTCACGCAAGATCATTTCGATGTTGTCGACCACCGCGTTCACCGCTCGGCTGTTCGGAGCGCTCACGATCACGAACGTCTCGACGATGGAAATGATGTCTCCGACATCAAGGACCACGATGTCGTGTCCAGCCTTTTCGTCGGCCGCTCGTGCGGCAGCAATGGCTCGCTTGTGTGCAACATTCATCGATTCTTCAACGTTTCAGTTTGTCGGCAAGATCGGCGCCGATCACGATCGTGATATCCACGACCGATACCGGCGATGCGTCTTTCGCAACTGCACCCTCGCCCAATAATTCGACGAGCGCTCGAGCCGCCTGCGCATCTATATCTCTGTAGTAGACGACCTTGGTGGTGGTTTCGCCGAATCGGACGGAGTTTCCGGTCAGAATCACGTTGCCTCCCGCTGGAACCACACGGTTCGCAACGAGTTGTACGAGCCCCGGCGTGCCGACTCCGTTGAGAAGTTCCAAACGAACCCGCTGGCCGCGTATGCCGAGCCGAGCAGAGGCGAAACGCTCGTCGAACAAACCATTCGCCTCAGATTCATCGACCTCATATCGTTCGACATCGCCCGCGGCAACCGACGCCACGGGCAACGTATTAAATTGCAAACCTTCTGAAAAGCCCGAGAGACGGAGTAGCCCGGCCGCGCCTGTTACTTCAGCACCCGCCGCAATCAGATCCGGTTCAGCGCGCAACGCGCCGAACCAGCCTTCCAGCACTGCTTGGACCGTCGCAAAATGCGCGAGTGCACCCCTCGAATCTTGCCCCGACACAAGTTGGGCCGCAATTGAACTAGCAATTCGATTCTCGCCAGGCTGCAACGTCGCAACGCCATCATCGACCGTGACGGCCTCAGGCACTGCCACCGCAATTCTCGGAGCAATCGCGAACACTTTCGCGAGGTCGGCCTCGCTCAGCACGGCGGTGTGATCGATACGTACACCGAGTGCGTTCGCAAGATTCGTTGCCAATGCCGTCGCGTCGGATGATTGCAAAAGGTTGGTTAACGGCTGAAGCCCCAACGCCGGAATTTCGATCACTGTCGCGGCCGGGATAAACACGACCGTTGCTGCTGCAGACTTCGGGTCAATGCCAGACAACATTGCGAAACGCACCACGCCAGCATCGCTGGTTTGGACCGTGAGGGTAGTGCGCAGCTGCTCTCGGATAACCGAAGGAACGTCGTCGGTTTCGACTTGATCTTCGGCCCCGAACAACCCGCGCGGAGAATTGGCGAGCGCCGCAATTGTCGCGAATCCCAACGCAACGCATACGACGATGATCTGCCAACGACGATCACGATCTCGCCTAACTCGTTCGCGCTCGGCTCTTGATCTCGTCGTCGAAGTCATAGGTACAGGTGACGAGATTCAATGAACTCACACACCGCCGGTGGGGCAAGACCAACGATGGATTGGCGCAGCGCGACGCGCTGGCGGATCTCCGTTGAGCTGATGTCGAGCCGCGGCATGGTGACTGGAACACTTGACCATCGTTTGTGAGGAACCAATGAGCCCTCGCCGTTGCGAGTCAGCGCCGCTATCGTGACCAGCTTCGCCAGGTCACTTGCACGTGTCCATGACTCCAAACCGAGGATTGCGTCGCTGCCCAGCACCAGCAGCAATTCACGATTCGGGCCTGCGAGTGCCGCCGCCGTGTCTACGGTGTACGTCGCGCCTTCACGTCGCACTTCGATGTCCGATACCTCGATACCATGAACGCCCGCAAACGCGAGTTGAGCCATTTCGAGCCGTTGAGCAGCAGGTGCAACTTCGGATGCCCGTTTCTGCCAAGGTTCACCCGCAACCATGACCAACGTTCGATCACAACCAAGCTGTTCATGCGCAGAGCTCGCAGCCACCAAATGGCCGTTGTGTACGGGATTGAATGTCCCACCAAGAATCGCGATGCGCTCCGTCACGCCGCGATCGTACGCGGTCTGTGAGCAAGACTCGATGCATCGTGATGATTGGCCGCCGCAGTCGGTATACCGGCACTCGTAGGTATCGGCGTCGCGCGGCTTCAGCGCCGGCGCTCGCCCCTTGCATCGCGGTATTGCGGAGGCGGGGTAGCGGCCTTGGTCGCTTGACGCTGTTGTTGCTTGACGACTCGCTTACGTGACTCGGCCTCGTCGTCGAGAAGGTCCAGCTCGGCTTGCAACAAGCGATAATTCTCCACCCGCTCGACATCGATCAAACCCATTTCGATCGCCACCCGGACTGCGCAATGAGGTTCATGGTCGTGCGAACAATCAGAAAATCGACAGCCACTGCTCAACTCTTCGATATCGCGAAATGCTTCGGCGATGCCTTCGTCGCTGCGCCACATTCCAATAGAACGCAGACCTGGCGTGTCGATCAACACTCCTCCACTCGCGAGCGCGAACAACGACCGTGCCGACGTTGTGTGGCGACCTCGACCGTCGTACTCCCGCACGGCACCTGTACTCTGCTCATCACGACCGAGCATCGCGTTCACCAACGTCGATTTCCCTGCTCCAGACGCACCGATAAACGCCATCGTGAGGCCACCCGCACCGTACGCAGACAAATCGGCTACGCCGCGACCATCGACTGCCGACGTAGCGATTACGGCCAGGCCCGGAGCGCATTGCCGCGCTTTCGCCACGATACGAGGAATGTCCTCGCATTGATCCGCCTTCGAGAGCAACACCACTGGGGTCGCACCGCTTTGATGCGCGAGCACGAGCTCGCGTTCCAGGCGTCGCACGTTGAGTTCTTCACAAGCCTGCACGACGAACACGACATCTACATTCGCCGCTACTGCCTGCGCCTGCAACTTCTCACTGTCGCCGCGCAAAAACACCGACGACCTTGGCAATACTTCCCGAACCACATGATCAGCATCAACCACAACCCAATCGCCGATCGTCGGTCTGCTGACGGGGTCTTTGGCATCTTTCAGCTCTCCCGCGATCGAAGTGGCGTGCGAGCCATCGTCGCACATCACCGTATATACCCCGCGGTCGACACGGATCACGCGGGCAATGACGACGTCTCGTTGCGCCGCCAATGTTGCGATCTTGAGAGTTCGGCCGTAGGCATCGAGCATTGCAACCAACGGTAGCGCCTCTTGCACACCTCTACCCACCGACTTGTTCGCGCCACTTTCGCAGTCATGTCACACCGCGTCTGGCGCGTACGGTGCGCCTGCTACTTGAGGTAGTCGCGCATCGTCTCGCGCGACTCGGCATCGGCACCAGCCGAGGCGATCAGCGTTCGATCCATATCACTGGCTGCGGTTGACACAATGTGCTCACTTGCTATGCGCACTTGTTGCTTTGTCGCAAACACCCCGAGGCGCGGCTTGCTCGCGATTGTCTCGGCGAGCTTCATGGCCGCGGATTCAAGCAGATCATCGACAACGACCCGATTCACAAATCGCCAGCTGTGGGCTTCCTCAGCGCTAAAGGGTCGACCGGTCATCACCAATTCGTTGGTGATCGCCGGTCCGAGCTCACGCACAAGGCGAGGAAGCCCACTCCAAGCCAATGGAATTCCCACGTCAATCTCCGGCACTCGAAAGCGAGTACTCGCGGCCGCGATGCGAAGATTGCAAGCGCTCGCAAGCACTACACCACCTCCGATGCAATGACCCTGTATCGCGGCAATGGTCACGGGGCGCAGCCTGTCGATAGCTTCCGTCGCGTCGAAACCGAGTTGCGCTCCTGACGCATCACCGCTCGCGAGATCTACGAGATCAAAGCCTGCACTGAACGCCTTGTCACCTGCACCCCGAATAATGACAACCCGAACGTCAGGTGCGCGGTTCAGTTGATGACAAGCCTCGACGAGGTCGCGCAGCAAGGCGATGCTCAATGCGTTGTGCTTCTCAGGACGATTTAGCGTCATCAGGGCTATGCGCCCGTCAGCGCCATGGCGTACCTCGACGTTCGCACCGTCACTCATTCGACTCAAACTCATTGCGCGTCGATGACCGCAGTCACAAACGTACGCAGTTGTCGTAGGTTGCGGCACTCAAAGGTGCCGTCGCAATACTTGGCGTACTCCGAAATGATCGAGTCGCCGGTGTCCCAGTATCCACGTGGTTCCGGGTCGAGCCAAAACACACGCCGCGCTCGCTTTTGAGCTTCGGCGATCGTCCAAGCTTGCGTCGCGTGATAGTTATTGCGAGCGTCGCCAAGAATAATCACTGTGGTCTTCTTCGTCACTTCAGTGATGTGTTCCTTGTGCCACATCTCAAAGGCATGCCCATAGTCGGAATGACCATCGACCCACACCACGTTGGCTTCCGTGTTGACTTTGTGAATCGCCTCGGCGATATCGTCACTGTCTTCGAAGAAGCCCGTCACTTCGTCGATGCCGTCGATGAATACCCACGATCGAACACGCGAAAACTCGCTCTGCATTGCGTACACGAATTGCAATGTGAATCGAGCGAAACTCGCGACCGACCCTGAGATATCGGCAATCACCATGATCTCGGGCTTATGAGGCTTCGGATGTTTGAACTTCGGTTCTACCGGCACGCCGCCGTAGCTCAGTGAACGACGAACGGTTTGGCGAAAATCGAGCGTCCCTCGATTTCGGCGGCGCCGTTTCTGAGCAAGCCTGGCCGCTAGCGCACGCGTGAGCGGATAAATCGCGCGTTGAAGATGGAGCATTTCTTCGCGCGACGCGTGCATGAAATCCACATCTTCGGGCAAGGGTTTGCGCAATGTGCGGGCCATTGCTTCGACACCGCGGTCTGCGACCAGGCGGCGTCGAATCTCGGCCTCGATCATTTCCTTCAAAATCTTCAGCCGGGCTTCAAATTCCTCTTTTGCGAGACGTTCGTCGTACGCGCCCTCAGCAATTTCGCCCGCATCTTGGGCTTGTTGCAACATTTTCGAAACCAGACCTTCGGCATCGAGTTGGCGCAAGGTGCGATACAAGTAATACGCGCCGCCCACAGGTCGGCCGGGTTCCATACCAGCGAAGCGGCTCACGGCAGCGCCCGCGATCTGGCGCAACATTTCGCGATCCATGCTCATGAGCGCATTCATCAACATCTGAGCGAGTGCCTCATTGTCGAGTTCACCCATCGCGCCGCCACCTTCCATGGCAGCCATCATCTCTTCGAGGCTCATTCCTTCTGCGTCAGCAGAGGGATCATCTTCATCGCTATCGCCCGCTTGCACGCCTTTGGAGTAGTAGGCAAAGTAGACGTCGAAAACGGTTTCAAATACCTTCCAGTGCGCGTGATGCTTCACCAAGGTTGCGCCAAGGGCTGCCTTGAGCGACTCCCTGTCTTCGAGCGGGATGTACTCGACGGCCCGCATGGCATCGAGGTTTTCCGTCATCGAAACCGGCAAACCTGCGGCCCGCAACTCGTGTACAAAGCCTTGAAAGGCATCAAACATCGTCTGGGTCTGACCGGCGGTGGTCATCGGTTGCGGGCCGACTGATCGAATGCCGTCAACCCACTGCTGCGCCGTTGCACGAGGCACCGCCTACTTACCGCGATGCCGTGCCGCGCAGCGGTGACGTGGGGCCGTCAACGCCGAGTTCTTTGCGAGCCTTTTGAATATCGCCTTGGTACTTGAGCAGCACATGCAACGTTTCCCCAATGGTTTCAGGGTCAATCTCATTGCGACCGAGATAGATCAATGTGCGAGCCCAGTCGATGGTCTCGGAGATCGACGGCGCCTTTTTGATATCCATGGTTCGAATTGACGCAACGACTTTGGCGATTTGAGTCGCCAATGTTGCATCGATCTCAGGCACCCGCACGCGCACGATTTCTTCTTCGCGCTCCAGCGTTGGGTAATCGACGTGGAGGTACAAACAGCGACGCTTCAATGCCTCCGACAATTCGCGGGTGTTGTTAGACGTCAAAATGACAATCGGTCGCACTGGGTTGGCTGATGTGATAGTGCCCAATTCAGGAATCGATACCTGGAAATCCGACAGCACCTCGAGGAGCAACGCTTCGGTTTCGATTTCGATGCGGTCGACTTCATCGATCAGCAACACGACGGGCTCTTCGGAACGAATTGCTTCGAGCAGCGGCCGTGCTAAAAGGAACTCTTCAGAGAAGATGTCACCTTCAACAGTCTCCCAGTCGCGGTCCTGGTCACGGTCGACCTGAATGCGCAACAACTGCTTCTTGTAGTTCCATTCGTAGAGCGCTTTGGCTTCGTCGAGCCCTTCGTAACACTGCAAACGGATCAGGCGACTGTTCGTAATCGAAGCAACGGCCTTGGCAAGTTCCGTTTTACCGACGCCAGCGGGGCCTTCGACAAGAATCGGCTTCCCGAGCTTGTCGGCAAGAAAAACCACGCCCGCGATACTCGCATCACTCAAATAGTCGACCGAACGCAAGCGCTCTATGACCTGCGGAACGGAATCGAATCGGTCGGCCATTAGCCTCGGACCTGCCCTTCACCCCATACGAGGTATTTGTAGGTGGTTAGTTCCCGCAAGCCCATCGGGCCGCGGGCGTGCAATTTTTGTGTAGAGATTCCTATTTCGGCACCGAATCCGAACTCTTCGCCATCGGTGAAGCGAGTCGACGCGTTGACAACTACCGCCGCTGCATCCACTTCGCGAGTGAACCGCCGGGCCGATTCCAAATCTTTGGTGACGATCGCTTCGGTGTGCCCGGTTCCATGCCGATTGACATGCGAAATCGCGTCATCGAGCGACATCACAATCGCGACACTCATTTTCAGCTCAAGAAACTCACGGCCGAAATCATCGTCGGTTGCCACGGCGATATGCGCGCTACGGCGCCGGGCACTCGAGTCACCGACGAGTTCGACGCCCTTGTCGACCAACGCATTGGCGACAATCGGCAGAAATTGATCAGCAATCGAGTCGTGGATAACCAGCGATTCCGCGGCATTGCACACGCTGGTGCGTTGCGTTTTTGCGTTGATCACAATGGCGAGCGCCTGAGCAAGGTCAGCATGCTCGTCCACATACACATGGCAATTGCCGTCGCCATCAATAATGACTGGCACCGTCGCGTTGTCTCGGATGCTCTGGATGAGCGCAGGCCCTCCGCGCGGAATCAACGCATCGACATGATCCACGAGTTGCATGACTCCCACTGCCGTTTCGTGCGAGGGGTCGTCGACAACGATCAGAGAATCTTCAGGGAGCCCAGCTTCGGCGAGGCCGCCGCGCAAAACTTCGGCAATCGCTACGTTCGATCTCAATGCCGTCGCACTTCCGCGAAGGAGCGCGGCATTCCCCGACTTCAGGCACAGCCCGAAGGCATCGCTCGTGACGTTCGGGCGATTCTCATAAATGATTGCCACCACGCCGAGCGGCACGCGGATGCGCTCGATGTGAAGGCCGTTGGGCCGAGTCCAGCCGTCGAGCACTTCGCCCACGGGGTCGGCCAGGCTTGCCACCGTGCGCAGGCCATTTGCCATCGCGGCCACTCGGGCGTCAGTGAGGCGCAAACGGTCGAGCGGACCTGCCGCCATTCCTGAATCGGCCGCGGCTTCAAGATCAGCTTCGTTGGCGGCAAGGAGTTGCGCACAACAGCTCTCAAGCCGGTCTGCAGCGCACAAGAGCGCAGTATTTTTGGTATGGGTGCCGGTAGTAGCAAGAATGCTGCTCGCGGCTTTGGCGCGAGCACCTAGATCCAAGACGGCTTCCGACGGTGGCATCGGGCAAGGCTAGCCGTTGACCGGGCGGTCAAGTCGAGCCGTATTCGACCCGATCTACGCGTGGCTCGCCCGCATCGACCACCACAAAGCGCACGAAGTTGTGCTACCTGCGAAACGGACCATGCTCCCCAAATGCCGCGGCCGCAAACCGCTCTCCAATCCGGCGATAGCCCGCTGGAATTGGATGCAGTCGATCGTACAAGTCGGCCTCGTCGTCTTTACCAAAAAGTTGAAGTCCGTCGAGATAGTGCAGGTTCGAGTCGCCACCCGAGCGGCGCTGCTCCACGATCGCTGCCAACGCGGTTCGGATACCCTCCACGGTCAACCCTAAGGCACGAATCTCGGCAGGCAAGTCGAGCACCTCAAAGGCATCGAGGCCCCTCGGCACCGTAGGGCCAACGTGACATTCAACCAGCGGGCAATAGATTGGGGAAACAACGAGGATTGGCGTGTGCGGTTGGCGCTCCCGGATGCTGTCGAGCAATCCATGCACAGCGGGACCGAAAGTTCGCTGCGTCATCGACGCGGCGTTCACCAGGTTGACACCAAGTTTCAAGCTGATGAAATCTGCCGGAAGCGCTGCTATCACCCGCCCCATAAACGCATCAAGTTGACATTGTCCTGCAAGCCCGAGATTCTGCACATCGACGCCGGCAATACCGGCCGCTATCGCGGGCCAAACATCACTCGGTCGCTCCACATCCATGCAGTGGCTAATGGAACTCCCGTAGTGCACCCAACGTGGCTGTTGAATCCCGTAGGCCGCGAGCGTCGCTCCATCGTCGATCATTACCGAGATAAGTTCAACCGCAGCATTCGATGGAAACCAGATCTCGCAGTCCTTTTCAACGGCCGAGAGCCCCGCAAACACGACAGTTGTGGACTCGCCGGGGACAATTGAAATATTGCCAACACCACTACGTTCCACCACGATCCGGGTTCCACCACTTGCAGTCGCATCGTCCACGAACGCACCATCGACGCGCAGCGAAAACGCCGGATCTACATGCGCCTTACCGGCGAATGTGATCTGCGTTGTTGCGACCCGCATTTCAATGCGAGTGCTGCTGGTGCGGAACCGAATGCGAATGCCTGAAGCCATCGTCACCATCGCATCCATAAACAGATCGGGTAGCTGAGGGCGTGTCCATGCCGGTAGCCGTCGTAACGAGATACCAGCAGCAGTACGATCCCAGTCCAAGGCGCCGCGGATCTCCAGCGCCCCGCCCTCTAGCGATACTTCGTGCATCTCGAACCTCCAGGAACGCGACCATGTCACCTCCGAACTTACTCTTCGTCACCCTTGATCAGTTCCGTGGCGATTCCATGTCGTGCGCGGGCCATCCCGTCGTACGCACTCCAACCCTCGATGCACTCGCCGCGCAAGGTGTGCGATTCGCCCGCCACTACGCCGCCTCGGCTCCCTGTGCACCCGGACGCGCTGCGCTCTACACCGGCATGTACCAAATGAACAATCGAGTGGTCGGCAATGGCACTCCCCTCGATGATCGGTTCGACAACATCGCCCGGGTTGCGCGTCGGGCGGGTTACTCACCGATTCTGTTTGGGTACACCGACCAGGGCGTCGATCCACGCACGGTCACCGACCCCAATGATCCGAGGCTCTCCGATTACGAAGGCGTGCTTCCTGGGTTCGATGTCGGACTTGATCTCACTGCGCAGGACACCGCCTGGTCGGCATGGCTGTCAGATCTCGGATATGAAATCCACGACTACGAAACCATGCTCGCCACTGAAAGTGAACGACCGAGCGAACACTCCGTCAGCACGTTTTTAACCAATCACGTCATCGAGTGGCTCGCCGACGCGCCATCGGCGACGCCGTGGTTTGTGCACGCATCCTTTATTCGGCCGCATCCGCCATTCAACGCGCCCGGCGAATTCGCGACAATGTATGACCCAGGGCAGTGCCCGGCCGCGCTCCCTATTGGCGAGAACCGCCACATGCTCCACGACGTGTTGCTCAGCCTTCCCATCACCGCGGCTCCCAAAGACGCAGTCGGCATCGCACAGATACGCGCGCAGTACTACGGGATGATTAGTCATGTCGACGCGCAATTGGCACGAATCATCGACACGATCAAAGCACGCGGCGAGTGGGAAAACACTGTGGTTGTGGTCACTTCCGATCATGGCGAACAACTCGGCGATCAAGGCCTCATACAAAAAGCGGGGTATTTCGAAAGCAGCTACCACATTGCTGCGTTGATCCGCGATCCTCGCTGTGCGACAACGAGCGGTACAACGGTGCACGAGTTCACCGAAGCCGTCGACATCATGCCAACAGTATGTGAATGCATTGGCGTAGATATTCCTACGCAATGCGATGGTCTTCCACTCACACCATTCTTGCAAGGCGCAACGCCGCCGTGGTGGCGCAGTTCAGCACACTACGAATGGGATTGGCGCGACATTTTCATCCCGGCAACCAACGACATCTGGCCATGGGATCGTCGGCTCGAACGTAATCACCTCACAGTGCAACGCAGTGATACGCGGGCATACGTGCATTTCGGAGACGGAACGTGGAAGTGTTTCGACCTTGAAGCCGACCCCACTTGGCGCACCGAAATTACCGATGCCGCCATTGTCCTCGAAGAAACACAAGCAATGTTGAATTGGCAAACCGAACACCTCGACCGCAACATGACCGGGATGCTGTTGCGCAACGGAGGAATGGGGCGTTGGCCAGTGCCGCACCCAGATTTGATTCCCAGTGTCGACGCCCACGCAGAGGTTTGAAGTATGCGCGCGTTCGCAACAGTCGAAGAAATCATCGAATGCCTCAACGAGTACGCCACCCTCATGTCGTCAGAGAGCGACGAGTTCACCGAACTTGAGCACGGGCTGCAAACGGCCGTCCTCGTAGCGGCGCAAGCCCCCAACGATGTGGAACTCCACGTCGCGGCGCTGGTGCACGACATTGCACATCCTTGGGACGGCCCGGGGCAACCAAAACATGCCCTCATGGGTGCAGATGCGGTGCGTGGCGTGCTTGGCAACCGCGTCGCTGATCTCGTGGCAGGCCATGTACCCGCGAAACGATGGCTCGTGACTCGCGACTCCGCGTACCGAGCCCTACTGTCGCAAGATTCAATCATGACGCTCGCTCAGCAAGGTGGCGACATGTCGCAGGCCGAGCTGCAGTGGTTCGAATCTTTGGCGCATTGGGAATCGATGGTGGTGTTACGACGAGCTGACGACGGTGCCAAAGTGCCAGGCGCCGTCGTCCCAGCGCTCGACGCGTATGTCGACGCGATCCACGCCGTCGCCAACGAGCAACTCACCAAGTAACCCCCACCGAGGTCACGCACACGCCGCGCAAACCGCTAGATCGTGTGACCACCCGGCATCCGTGGCAGGAGGTCTAAGGCAGAACGACGAGATCGTCGCGGTGAATAATCGCCGCCGGTGCATCGTCTGGCAGTTCCGAGCTGCGCTTTCCAGCCAAGGTCCGAACTGTCGCTGCTCCGGCGCCCGCAAGTCCCTTCGCAAAGGCAACGCCATCAAGGCCCACCACCTCAACCGCATCACCCGCCTCGAATTGACCTTCGACACCTGTCACACCCGCGGCCAACAGCGATCCGCCTTGTTCCAGCAACGCGCGCCGAGCACCATCGTCCACCATCAATCGCCCCTGAGCGCCCTGGGCAAACGCAATCCAGAGTTTTCGCGCTGACAACCGCTCTGCACGAGCACGCACTGTGGTGCCAACTCCAGCACGCGACTCCAACGCGCCCAGAATCACATCACCGACAGACGCCGCAGCGATGACCGCGCGCACCCCTGACCACGCAGCGATCTTTGCCGCCGCAAGTTTGCTTGCCATGCCGCCGCTGCCGCGTGCCGTTCCGCTGCGACCGGCAACCAATTCCAACGCAGCATCAACCTCGACGATCTCTTCAATCAAGGATGCTTCGCGATCCAGGCGCGGATCGGCCGTGAACAACCCCGCGATATCGGTCAAGATCACCAGCACTTCCGCCTTCAACAAGTGAGAAACCAACGCGGCGAGTCGATCATTATCGCCGTAACGAATCTCGTCATCGGCAACGGTGTCGTTTTCATTGACGATTGGTAACACCTCGAGATCGAGGAGGCGAACAAACGTCTCTCGCGCATGGAGGTACTGCGAACGCTGCACGAAGTCATATGGAGTGAGCAGTACTTGACCGGCAATCACGCCATCATCTTCCAGCAAGTGATTTACCCGAGCAATAAGCCGTGGCTGACCGACCGCCGCAATCGCCTGCAAGACACCAATATCTGTAGGGCGTTCCGTCAACCCCAGGGCTGGCATCCCAGCTGCCACGGCGCCCGAAAGCACCAACACGATCTGCCATCCAGCCGATCGAGCAGCAACGACATCGGCACAAAGTTTCCGCAGGGCGTCATCGTCGAGTTCGCCCAGTGCGTTCGTCACCGACGACGTGCCAATCTTTACGACTGCAGTTCTAGACATCGAGCATCACATCAAATCGCCGTCGTATTCGAATTCCATTTGACCAATACGCACCACATCACCGTCGGCAACGCCCGAGCGTTCCAAAATGCGATCGACACCGAGTTTGCGCAGCCGCTGCTGAACATAAATCATCGCATCAGGTTGCGTCAGATCGGACAGCGCAACCGCTCGCTCCGCCAAGCGACCAACGACACGCCACTCGCGCGGCCCCTCCTGCACCACAGTTATTCCCTCATCAAGTGGCCGAAGAACCGCGAACGTTTCCACATCGACCTGAGCGTTACGCGCGTGCTCAACGAGCTGCGCCAATTGTGCGAGCAACGGGTCCAAACCCTTGCGGGTCGCAGCAGAAATTCGCAGACCATCAAATTCAGTATCGTCAAACATCGAAACGTCGTTCTTAGAACCAACAATCACCCGCGGGCGCTCGAGTAGCTCCGGACGATACGCGCCCAACTCTCCCAGCAGTACGTCAATTTGTTCGTCGGGCGAACGACCATCGACTGGCGCAAGATCCACAAGAATCACCAGCACGCGAGCACGCTCAACGTGACGCAAAAACTTGTGTCCGAGCCCGCGCCCTTCAGCGGCACCGTCAATCAGCCCCGGAATATCTGCAACAACAAACTCATGCTCCTGATACTTCACGACACCAAGATTTGGCTCCAACGTTGTAAAGGGATAATCCGCGATCTTCGGTTTCGCGGCACTGATCACAGAAATCAATGTCGACTTCCCCGCATTCGGAAATCCCACGAGCGCAGCGTCGGCCATCAATTTCAGTTCAAGTCGCAGCCAAAGCTCTTCGCCGAACTCACCCTGTTCAGCAAAATGTGGCGCTCGCCGCTTATTCGACATAAAGCGAGCGTTGCCGCGTCCGCCGCGACCGCCACGACCCGCAAGCCAGCGGTCACCGTGGTGAACAAGATCCGCCAGGATCTCCCCGTCATTGTCGCGCACAACAGTTCCCTCGGGAACTTCAATGATCAGATCTTCGCCGTTTTTCCCATGACGCTTCTGGCCTTGACCATGCACGCCCGACGCAGCCTTGCGATGCGGATGGTCCCGAAAACTCAATAACGACGCCATGTTGCGATTGGCTTGCATCCAGATATCGCCGCCCTTCCCGCCATCGCCACCGTCGGGGCCACCTTGTGGCACATGCGCTTCACGACGAAACGACATACACCCCGCGCCGCCATCGCCGCCGCGCACGTTCAGCTGAACTTCATCAACAAACTGAGACACTTGTCTTTTGCGCCTACTTCGTCCGGCGCAGCGAATAGCTCGCCACGCAAATCGCTCGTCCCTCGCTCCCGCGCTGGACTCCGCTACCGCACCTACACTTCTTTTTGCGCCTACTTCGTCCGGCGCAGC
>SXGS01206683.1_pt1 | contig 32428 bp, 26 predicted proteins | sample 3174681 | NCBI WGS metagenome assembly SXGS01 (sample SAMN11356861, study PRJNA531348) | freshwater metagenome | isolation source: freshwater sample F1-80 | place: China: Fuxian Lake, Yuxi | collected 2017-12-25 | reverse complement strand
GTCAGCGCTTGGAAAGCCGAACGCAACCAAGCGCTGTGCCCAATGAGATGGCGCTTCACAACTGCCAAGGCGCGAAATCGCCTCGCTCGCCTCTACCCCTCATTAGATGCCTGACAGACCACTAGCCGGGAATTGGTCCGGGCCATCCTGATGCTCGCGGCTGCACTGGATCTGGGCGTATCTGTTGAGGGGGTCGAGACCGCGGATGAGGTTCGACAACTACGGGAACTCGGCTGTGCCATTGGCCAGGGATATCACCTCGGCCGCCCCCTGGACGCTGCCGCAATCCGGGAACGGCTTCTCGCCAATCCCACGGCCTCCGGTTGCGATCTCAGTCTCACCTCGGAGAGTTCGAGATCGGACTGATCCGCCTTCGGGCGCCGATTTCCGGGGAGCGGATCCTGGTGCTGGCGCCCCATCCGGATGATGAGACTCTCGGAGCGGGTGGCTTGCTGGCCGCGGCTTCCGCTCAAGGGGCCACCTGCTGGGTGGCCTGTGCAACGGACGGGAATCGTCGTGGGCTCGGTCACTTCCGCACTGGGGAACTGCGGCGGGCGCTGAGTTGTCTCGGAACTGGAATCTCTCTCCTGGAACGGTCCACCTATCGGGACGGGTCCCTGAGCCGTGTTTCCGAGAGAGAACTGACCGCTCACGTGGAAGATGTCCTCCTTGGGTGCTGCCCAACGGTGCTGGTCGGACCCAGTTCCTACGACCGCCACCCCGATCACGAAGCTCTGGCTCGCGCAACCGCACGGGTCGCCTTCAAGGGACTGCGGTTGGAGTATCTCATTCATCACAGCCACTTCAGAGCCACCGTGAGCCACAGCTCTCGTCACCGGCTGCTTCCGCCGGCCGAACTGACGGAACTCAACTGGGGTGAAGTCGAGCTGGATGATCTCGCCTACCGCACCAAGCAGCGTGCGCTCTCCTGCCACGTCAGCCAGACGATGAATCCTTTCCTGAGGACTGTGTTTCGCCGCATGCTTGCATCCAATGAACTCTTCATCCTTGCGGGCGACCCGGCAGGGGATCCGGTTGACGGCTGACTCCTGGGGTGGATAGGATTTCGCGGGACCGTTTTGGGCTCTGCCCCAGCCCTGCGTGGAACCATCCTGCGAGAAGCAGTCCCAGTGGGGCGCCTTGCTTCCGGTAGAAAACCCTGCGGAAAGACTGTCGCTGGGTCTGAAGGTTGCCGATAATCCCGCCTGAGGGCGTGCAGTCACGCCGAGCGGGTTGAAGCCCGACGACGCTGACGGGTTTCTGGAGTGAACAAAGACGTGGAACAGTTCTTCGTGCGAGGCGGTCGTCCACTGCACGGAACCATCAGGGTGAGCGGTAGCAAGAATGGTTGCCTTGGCATCATGGCTGCGGCGCTCCTGGTGAAGGGAAAGACGACCCTTCACAACGTTCCGGACATCCGCGACATCTACACCATGGGGGAGATGCTCCGGCAGGTGGGAGCCGAGGTCGAGTTCCTCGGCAACGGGTCGGTCTGCATCGACGCGACGAGTTTTGATCGTACCCAGGCGCCCGAATCTCTCGTGCGCGCCATGCGAGCTTCATTCTACGTCTTCGGACCGATGCTGGCTCGACTCGGTCGAGCGGAAGTATCTCAGCCCGGTGGCTGCGAGATCGGGGCCCGGCCGATCGACTTTCACCTCAAGGGTATGCAGGCGCTGGGCGCCAAGGTGGAAGTCAACGGCGGCATCGTTCGTGGAGAAGCCGCGCGGCTGCATGGCGCCCAGCTCTACCTCGATTTCCCGAGTGCGGGCGCCACAACGCACCTGATGATCACTTCTTGTCTGGCTCCGGGGAAGAGCACCATCGAAAACGCGGCGACCGAGCCGGAGATCTCCGATCTGGCTGCGTTCCTGAATCATCTGGGGGCACGCATCGACGGCGCAGGCAGCGACACCATTAATATCGACGGCGTGGAAGAACTCAAGACCGAGATGGAGTTTTCCATTCTTCCGGATCGCATCGAAGCCGGTACCTTTGCGTGCGCGGCTGCGATCACGCGTGGCGACGTGGTGTTGGATCGTGTGGTTCCCTCCCACTTGCTCCCGGTCCTGGTGAAGCTGCAAGATATGGGCGTGGAGGTCCTGCCACTGGACACGTCCGAACCCGAGCAGTTGGGACGGCTCAGAGTTCGGGCCACGGCCCGGACGCAATGTGTCGACATTCTCGCGATGCCTCACCCGGGTTTCCCCACCGACCTCCAGCAGCCGATCGCTTCGCTGCTGTCGGTGAGCCAGGGGACGGCCACGGTTACCGATCAGGTCTTCGAAAATCGGTTCAAGTACGCCAGTGAGTTGGCCCGAATGGGCGCCAACATCCGGGTGGAGGGACGCAGTGCGTTTGTGACCGGGGTGGAAAGGCTTTGCGGTGCAAGCGTGCTCGCCACCGACCTCCGCGCCGGGGCTGCTCTGGTGGTTGCCGCTCTCGCCGCCAATGGCGAGACAGTAATCTCGGGTATCGATCACATCGACCGTGGGTACAGCGGCCTGGTGGAAAAACTTCGGGGAGCCGGCGCCGACATAGTTCGCGCCGACCTGACGGAGCCGAGGTCTTTCTTCCGGGCTGTGTGACGGAGGGCCGGAGCCCACCGCGACGTTCGCCCAATCCAATGCAAGAGGGGCCCCTCTCTCCGAGAGGGGCCCCTTTTTACAATTCGATCCAGCCGGGGTTGACCCGAAACGGCTGCCTAGAAGTCGATACCCGGCACCGGGAATCTGCCGCTGCCGGTGACCTCCAGGATCTCCGACCGCACCCGGTCCACAACTTCAGGGCGAACCACCTCTTCACCGCTCATGGCATCGGCCAGTTCTCCGAACCAGCGAGCGATGTGAGCCATTTCGGCTTCCTTCATTCCACGAGTGGTAACCGCGGGAGTACCAATCCGAACACCCGCCGGTTTCAGGGGCGGGTTCGGATCATTCGGTACGCTGTTCATGTTGGCTTCAATGCCCGCCTCGTACAGCACTCGAGCGAAGCGCCAGCCTGGGATCCCCTTGTTCCGGAGATCGATGAGGATCAGGTGGTTGTCCGTTCCCCCCGTCACCAGGTCAAACCCACGATCAAGGAGCCCCTCCGCCAGGGCTCTGGCGTTCTTCACGACTTGCGCCGCGTACGCCGCATAATCCGGCCGAGAGGCTTCCTCCAACGCCACAGCAAGCGCGGCAATCTGATTGACGTGGGGGCCGCCCTGGATGCCCGGAATGATGGCTCGATCGATGCGACCGGGGATGCGGTTGATTCGCTTCAGGGCATCGGCTTCGGAAACTCCCTGAAGGGCCCTGTCCTTGCCAAGCACCAGTCCCCCGCGAGGCCCTCGGAGCAGCTTGTGGGTGGTGGATGACACCACATCACAATGCGGCACCGGGTCCGGGTGAACCTTGCCGATGATCAGGCCGTTGATGTGGGCGATATCGGCGAGCAAGTAGGCCCCCACTTCACGAGCGATTTCAGCCATGGCCGCGAAGTCCCAGAGCCGGGGGTAGGCGGTTCCTCCCGCGATTAACAGTCGAGGCCGCACCTTCAACGCCTGGTCGCGTATCTGGTCGTAATCGAGCCAGCCGTCCTCTCGACCCACATACGGGTGGCTCTGATAGTAGACGCTGGAAAAATTCAGGCGGGCGCCGTGAGTCAGATGCCCCCCGGCCGGCAGGCCCAGCCCCATAACCGGGTCGCCCGGCTGAAGCAAAGCGAAGTAAACCGCCAGGTTTGCCGGGGAGCCGGAGTAAGGCTGGACGTTCGCGTACTCCGCTCCGAAGAGCTTTTTCGCTCTCTCGATCGCCAGAAGCTCCACCTGATCGACGAACTCCTGCCCCTCGTAGTACCTGCGGCCGGCGTACCCTTCCGAATACTTGTTCGCAAAGGAGGTGGAAAGCGCTTCGAGCACTGCCGATGAAGCGTAATTCTCCGAGGGGATCAGCCGGATCTGCTCCGACTGCTTCCGGGCCTCCTTAACGGCCAGATCGTACGCCACCGGATCCATCCGGCGGACATGCTCGAACCCAAAAACCATTCCGTGTTCTCCTCAGACCCCCGGCAGACACTCTCGAATCGCTCCGAGGGCCGCATCCACCTGCAAAGGTCCTATGTGACGGTGAGTCACAAGCCGAATTGAGTCGCGGGTGAGCTGACTGACCAGTACTCCCCTCGCCTTGAGTGCGCGAACCAGCGGCTCGCACACCGCAGCCCCGCCCTCGTGGCGGCAAATCACGATGTTGGTCTGAACGGTGGCGGGGTCCATCACGAGGCCGGGCATTTCCGCCAGTCCCTCCGCGAGGCGCCGCGCCGCGGTGTGATCCTCAGCCAGGCGCTCCACCATATCGGAAAGCGCTATCCGGGCCGCCGCCGCCAGGTGACCCGCCTGTCGCATGCCTCCACCCACCACACGGCGTGCGCGTAGCGCCCGGTCGATGAACTCACGCGTACCGCACAGGATCGAACCGACAGGCGCCGAGAGTCCCTTTGAAAAGCAAAACATCAAGGAGTCGGTGTGACCGGCAATCTCCTGAGCCGAAACACCCGAAGCAATCGCGGCGTTGAAGAGCCGGGCGCCATCCATATGCACCGGGACCCCTTGTTCGGACGCCGCTTCATGGATCGCCTTCAGGTAAGGAAGCGGATAAATGCTGCCGCCGCCGTGGTTGTGACTGTTCTCCACACAGACCAGCGTCGTCCGCATTCGGTAATACGGCACGTGGGCCTGAATATTTGCCCGCACCACGTCGGGGTCGAGCACACCTCGAACTCCATCCAGAACCTGCGGGAGCACGCCACTGAACCATGCCAGCCCGCCCATCTCATACTGGACAATGTGGGCATTCCGGTCGATGAGCACCTCGTCACCCGGCTGAGTGTGACACTTCACCGCAAGCAGGTTGGCCATGCTTCCAGTGGGAACGAACAGGGCCGCTTGCTTTCCCACCACCCGAGCTGCCTCCTCCTGAAGGAGGTTGACGGTTGGATCCTCGCCGTAAACATCATCACCCACCTCGGCGGAGGCCATCGCGGCGCGCATCGCGTCGGTCGGCTGTGTCACGGTGTCACTGCGAAGGTCGATGATCACCGATCCGTCTCCTGGGCCTTTTTGCGCCCCGTATCGTTCGCCTCCGCTTGAATCCTCGCCGGCTTCCGGCGAGAAGCGGCAGGCTTCAGTACATCCTCGGGAGACCAGTAGGCGTCTGCAAGCCCGTAATCGATGATCTCCTGTCCGATCAGGTAGAAGTCCGTCGACATGTCTCTGTCGAGTTCCTCTCTCGGCCTGCCCGTGGCTTCGGAGAGGCGGTCGGCGAGGAAGCTATTGAGCCGATCTAGAAATCGAGCGTTCTTCACCAGGTTGCCGGCATACTCTCGGCCCAACTCCCACGACACCTGGTGCAGCATGGCAATTGCGCCCGGTACGATGAACCTTCGCCGACCCGCCGCCAGCACGTCTGCCGCGCCGGAGAGCGCAACTCCCACGCAAAGCGTATCTACTCGGGCATGGGCCTTCATCAAGTTCGTCACGCAGAGCGCGTTGAAGCTCGATCCTCCATCGGAGTTGATGACCAGCAGGAACTCCCGCTCCCAGTGCTGGGTGAGGCGCTCGACAATCTGGTGCGTCTGTTCGTCTGAAAACTCACCGTTCAGATACAGGAAGCGGTCTTCCGACTTCCATTCGTCACGCTCCATCGCGGCCCTCTCCGGGGGATTCCGGAACCCGTGTTCTAAGGATCCCAGCCCCGAAAAGTATCACGAATACTGCCGCCGCGGCCTGTAGCGCCGGAGAAGTCAGCGCCGAAACGCGGGGAGCCGCCACCAGCACGCCGAACAGCGCTCCACTTGCAAGCGGCGCGACATGGTTCCAGGCGATCCGACCTCGCAATGCGTTGATGGGTAACGCCACCGCCGAGAGCGCCGTGCCCACGGCGATGGACGTGCCCTGGTTGAGGTGCTGATCCCAATCGAAAACCAGGGCGGCGATCGGGACGAACAGCACGCCCGCCCCCATCCGAGCGAGGGACATCACCATCGCACAGAGCGCGCTCACCAGTCCGAGGTGGAGCGGTTCGGACGACCACCCGGCATCGAACGGCAACCACCGCAGTGATTTCGCCATCAGCATGAGGCCGGCCATCAACACTGCCCATCCAACCACTCGAGGTCGCCACGCCGGCGCGAGTGTCCCCTTGGCGAAGGCGCCGCAGAGCGACCCGACCAGGCCGCCAATCGACAGAAACAGGATCCAGGACAGGCTCAGTCCTCCCAACTCCCGGCGGACCAAATCGTGGTGGTAGAGCCACGTGGCCGCGCTTCCCGCAATGAATACGGTCGTTTGCGCGGTCGCCACGGCGCGGGACCCCGTGATCCGCAGCCAGAGGATCAACCCCGGCACGATGAGCTGGCCAATGCCTCCACCGACCAGGGTGAGGAGGCCCCCCCACACCATGCCAAGTACAAACGCAGTGGCGGGGGCGCGTCGGATCTCGCTTTCGTCTCCAGGGGGTCCGGGCAGGTCTGTGGGCATAAACTCTTCGAATTACAGAATGTTGGCTGGTAGCCTGCGCAACCGCCCGCAGCGGTCGGCTCCGCGGGGGAGACAGTGTGATGTTATCCATGATTCGGAAGTCGGTGCGTGCCGGAGCGGCATTTCTGCTCGCCGCCACCCTCATGGGCGCTGTTCGGACGGCAGGCGCCGCGGGGGCACAGGGAGGCAGTCGACCCAACATTCTCTTCGTGATCGCGGATGACTGGGGATGGCCGCACGCCGGCGCTTACGGCGCTACCTGGCTGAAGACCCCCGCGTTCGACCGTGTGGCGAGTGAAGGAGTCCTTTTCAAGAACTGCTTCACATCCAACCCCAAGTGCAGCCCCTGCCGGGCCAGCATTCTTACCGGTCGAAATAGCTGGCAGACCGAGAACGCCATCTGTCACTTCGGGATCTTCCCCAAGAAGTGGGCGGTCTACCCCGATCTGCTCGAAGAAGCCGGCTATCGCGTCGGGTTCACCGGCAAGGGCTGGGGGCCCGGCGACTTTCAGGCCGGCGGCTTCACCCGGAACCCCGCCGGACCGGGCTTTCAAGCCCGCAAGAACCCTCCGCCTGCGGGTGGAATCTCAAATACGGACTATGCCGGGAACTTCAACGACTTCCTCGCGTCCGGCGATCCGTCGAAGCCGTTTTGCTTCTGGCTCGGGGGCCAGGAGCCGCACCGAGACTACGAGCCGGGCTCCGGTATGCGCGCCGGGAAGAAGCCCGCGGACGTCACGGTCCCATCGTACCTGCCGGATGCGGCGGTAACCCGGAACGACATGCTGGACTACGCCGTGGAGGTAGAGTGGTTCGACACCCACCTGGGTCGCGCCCTCAAACTGCTGGAGGCCAGAAGTCAGCTCGACAACACGCTGATTGTGGTCACCAGCGACCACGGGATGCCGTTCCCGCGGGTCAAGGGTCAAATCTACGAGCACGGATTCCACGTCCCGCTCGCGATCCGTTGGGGCTCGCGCGTGAAGTCCGCGCGCACGGTCGACGACTTCATCAACGTTCGCGACTTTGCGCCGACGTTTCTGGAAGCGGCGGGAGTGACACGGCCGTCCTCCATCACCGGCAAGAGCTTTCTTGATGTTCTGTTGAAGCCGGCCTCGGGTTGGGTGGATCGGTCCCGGAATCGGATGCTCATCGGCAAAGAGCGCCACGATATCGGTCGCCCCAACGACTGGGGATATCCCGTGCGCGCCATACGAACACCGGAGTACCTCTATGTCCACAATTACCACCCGGAGAGATGGCCGGTTGGTAACCCTGAGACGAACTACCCCAACTGTGACAACGGACCCACCAAAACGTTCATCACGTTCCGGTTCGACGACTACTATCGGCTTTGCTTCGGCTACCGCCCGGAAGAGGAGCTGTACCGGGTGGACGAGGATAGCGATTGCGTGAAGAACCTGGCGGGGGATCCAACCCTCGCAGCGCTGAAGAAGCAACTCCGAACGGAAATGGATACGGCGCTGAAGGCCGAGGGGGACCCCCGGCTGAACGGCAACGCCGCGGTGTTCGAGACCTATCGTTACCTCGGCGCCCGTACCCATGCGTACGACACATGGGAAAAGGCCCGGGGTCCGGCGCCGGTCGGGACGGGTGCGCGAACTCGTCGAAGACAATGAGGTCCGGGCCGACCCGGCGATGTTAAGGATTGCGATAGGCTAGGCTATGCCTTCCCCGCCATCTTCGGCCGGAACCGGCGGGTCTGCTGAGGAAGATCCGTTCGGCTCCGCCCCGCTTCGTCGCGCCAACTTTTTCGCCTGGGTCTTCTACCAGTCGTTCTATCGAATTGGCTGGCAATTCAAGATGGAAGCGACGATGATGGCCGGCCTGGTCAGCTACCTCGCACCCTCCCCCACCGTGATGGGCATGTTCACGGCGTTGAACGGAGCCGGAAGGAACCTGGCCCCGCTGTTTGCGGCCCCCATCGTGGATCGCTTCCACAGCAAACGCAACGCTCTGCTGCTGTTCTGGGTGGCGACGGTGGCGATCTGGGCGGTGCTCACGGTGTATCTGTGGACTCCGTCCGCGATGAATCCCAACGTTGCGCTCTGGGTCTTCGGCGTCTGCTACACGCTGTTCTTTGTGTTTCTCGGCGCGGTCACCGTGGCTCAGGGCGCGGTGCTCGGTAAGATCATCCCGGCCGACATGCGCGGCAAGAGCCTCGCAATGGGGATGAGCCTGTCGGGTCTCGTCAATGTCGGCGGCGTACTTCTCATCTACCGGTTGGTGCAGCACGGCGGCTTCCCGGAACCCAAGAACTACGCGCTCTCCTTCACCTGTACCACCGTCCTGTTCTTGATGGCCGGCGTAGCGCTGCTCTGGGTCAAAGAGCCCGACACAAACAGTCCCGTGAGACGACACAGCCTCGCGGGGAGCCTGAGATACTTCGTCGCGCTGGCCCGCGGCAATCAGGATCTCGCTCGCCTGATGGCTGTAAACGCCGCAGTGAATGTGCTGGGGGGAATGCTGCAGTTCTATACCGGCTACTGGCGCACGCACGGCACCATGACACCGGGGGCCCTCGTGATGGCAACCGTGTTTCAGGTGTTCTGGCAATCCTTGAGCAGCAGCATTCTGGGCGGCGTGGCGGATCGCAAAGGCAATCGTGTGCTCATCTGCGTGCTGCTCTGGATGGAAGCCGCCGTGCCGCTGACGGCCTGGGTGCTCGGGGGATGGGAGCCGTTTCGCAGTAACTGGTTCTGGTTTCTCGGCGTTTACACTCTCATCGGCCTCCGCTTCCCCCTCTACCAGTTCCTCACCAACTACCTTTTGGAAATCGTGGAGCAGAAGGATCACGCGATGGCGCTGGGCGCGGTGAACACCGTTGGCCTGCTGACGGTACCCATTCCCCTCATCCTGGGTGAACTGGCCCGTCATTACGGCTATCCCGTCATCTTTGTGCTCGGCGCCGTGATCGGCTTGTTCGGAGCAGCCACCGCGCGGGGGCTTCGCGAGGTGCGGGTGGGAGTAGCATGAGCAGTGGTCCACCTCGACTGCTTCCGCCCCGACTGCCGCAGGGGGGCGTGATCGGCATCGTCGCCCCTTCCAGCCCCGTACCGCCGGGGGCCCTGGAGCGGGGCGTGGATGCACTCCGAGCGCGAGGCTATTCGGTTCGCCTGGCGCCGCACGTGTTCGACCGCCGCGGTCACCTTGCGGGGGAAGATCGAGACCGGGCGGCAGACCTGGAGGCGTTTTTCTCCGATCCGGAGATCCACGCAGTCTGGTGCGCCCGAGGCGGCAGCGGTTCACTCCGGCTGCTGTCGATGCTCGATTGGGGATGCATCCGGGAGCATCCAAAACCCTTCATCGGGTACAGCGACATCACCAGTCTCCACCTCGGGATCGACCGAGAGTGCGGCCTGGCCACGCTATTCGGCCCGATGGTCTCGTCCGATCTCTCAAAGGGAATGCGGAGCCAGGACTGGGATTGGCTCCTGAGGCTGATTTCGGAGCCCGTGGCCGCCGGAACCTACCACGACGATCGGTGCGATGCCGCCGAAACGCTGGTGGGAGGTCGTGCGGTGGGCCGGGCGGTCGGCGGCACGCTCGCGCTGCTCGCTGCCACCCTTGGGACCCGATGGGCGCCGGATCTCCACGAAAGTGTGCTGTTTCTCGAAGACATTCACGAGTCTCCCGCCCGGGTGGAGCGCTTCCTTTGCCAGCTCCGCGACAGCGGCATGCTTGGACCGGTCCACGGAATACTCCTCGGCGGCTTCCCCTGCACCGCGTCAGACGAGGAGCGCGCCGGCTACCTCTCCGTGGAGCAGGTCGTTCTTGATGTGCTGGGTCCCCTCAACAAGCCGTTGGTGTTGGGCTGGCCATTGGGACACCTGCCGTCCCCAGTCACCATCCCTCAAGGCATCCGGGTGGAGTTGGACGCAGACCACCGCACCCTCACCGTTCTAGAACCTGCCGTCCGCTGAGGTCGGCGCAAGGAGCCTCAATGCAACCCGAAGATCCCGAACCCGTTTACAGCGATGGCCTCTCCGTCGGCTGCGCTCCGTTCACGGTGGCTTTGATGTTTACCATCTCCAACTCTCCCAACCGCGGGAACCTGCCACCCCGCTCCGTGGCGGACATTCGCATGAGCCCCGAGCACGCCAAGGTGATGGCGATCATCCTGAGGAAGCAACTCAAGGACTTCGAAGCGCAGATGGGCCGCCCAATCCAGGTGCACCCCGGCGTAATGCAGAGCCTCGGCATCAGCCCCACCGAAGACTGGTAGCGCCCGCCGCCCGAACTCTCTCCCCGCCGGACCCACCCGGCGGGGCTTCTACCCACCCCCAGCGTCGTGCTATAATCCCGCCGCCGCGAGCCGGTAGCTCAGTCGGCAGAGCATCTCCCTTTTAAGGAGGTGGTCGTGGGTTCGAGTCCCACCCGGCTCATTCGTGCCTGGCTCGGCACGCAGATACGCGAGCACCCTCCCTGTCGGGATGCCGTGCGAGACCGGCGCGATCCTGAACCAGGTCGAGACTTCCTATCCGATCCCCTGAATGGGCGAGCGGCGTCCGCAAGGGCTCGGGCTATCGCCTCGAACGCTACTTGCGTGGCGCCAAACCGGAACGTCTCCCAGTAGCACTCTTCGCGCAATCTTCAGAGATACGCCCGCGTCGTGACTTCGTGAGGATCAAGCGCCGGCGCCATCAACCCGAGTTGAGGATCGCCGCGACGACTTCGCCAGTGCGGGAGGTATCGTAGCCCCCGAGTACGGACAACTGGGACCGAACCCACCGGTGATCCAGGGTTGAAAGGAGTTGCCGAACCGGCTCGTGGTTCAGGTACTCCTTCAAGAACACCATGTCATACCGGGCCAGCCGGACCGGGAGAAAGTCCAACCCATAGGCCGCGGCGACGCAGGCGCTGCTCACCCCGGCATCCGCTACGCCCGCTGCCATCGCTTCAGCAACCTCTTGGTGGCTCGCAGCTATCCGATCGTAACCTCGGACCGCACCCGACGGTACCCCGTGAACGTGTAGCAAGTCGTCGAGCACCCGCCGCGAGCCGGATCCAATCTCCCGGTTGACGATACCGATGTCCGGACGCGCCAGATCTGCCGCACCCCGGATGGCCTTCGGGTTCCCGGGCGGCAATAGCATGCCCTCTTCCCAGACGCCGAGGTTTACCAGAACAACCTCTCTGCCTGGAAGCGTGCGAGCTACGGCCGCCGTGTTGTCCTCGCCACAATCCGGGTCGCCAAGGTGAACTCCGGCGCCGTGAACTTCCCCGGCGCCAAGCGCGTGGAGCGCGGCCGTGCTGTTCGCGAAAGTCCAGTGGACACGCAGGCCCGGGTGCCACCGCTCCGCCGCCCGCGCCCAGAGAGAGAGCGCCGGCGTGCAGCCCGCAAGGACAACGCCCTGGCGCAGGGTCTGGAGCTCGCCGAGTGGACGAACCCTCAGCTCCGACCCCGGTCCGGTCAAGGTCCCGAGGCCGTCGCACGGCACCATCTCAGATCGAAACGCTGCAGCACCGTGGAGCGGGTGGGCGACCCAACGGCCTCCGACTTCCGCCAGCGTCACACGTAACTCCCTGCCTTGCTGGGCTTCTCCCGCGAGGACGCCGATCAGGTCAGGCAGGTCTTCCTCCAGCCAGAACAGGTCTTCGACTCGGCAAGCGAGTGCCTTCGCGAGTCGCAGCGCCACGGCTGCCGACGGGGCGTACAGTCCGCCCTCGATACCCCCCACGGTCTGTCGGGTAACTCCTGCCGACGCGGCGAGAACCTGTTGGCTCAAACCGAGGCGCGCGCGCGCCGCTCGCAGATTGTTCCGCACCCCGCTGTCCATTTTCGACTGCTGCTCCTACTGCATCACTCGGAGCAAGTTTAGCAGGCGAGGAGAGCGCGCTGCCTGCCAGTCTTCCGCAAGTTGGATAGACATGTGGTCAGTCAAACTGGCCAATCTGGCGCAATCTTGATAAACATGGAGTTAGAAACACTTGCGGATGTAATCCTCGGCCTACGTTGCGATGGACGGCAATCGACGGAAGGTGAGGTCGATGGTGAGACGCGCCTTAACGCTGATCGAACTGATCGTTGTGATCGCGATAATCGCTATTCTGGCTGCGCTCCTGTTCCCCGTCTTCGCCCAGGCGCGCGCGGCGGCACGTAAGTCGATCTGCCAATCCAACCTGAAGCAGATGGCCGCGGCTCTCACGATGTACCGATCGGACTACGAGGAAACCAACTGCCGGTATCGCGTGTGCCCCAACCGAGCCGGAGATCCCCTCTGCCTCACCCATGCGCCCCCCACGGCGGACACCGGGCCGAACGAGGCATGGTGGGCCCCCCAGGACTCGACCCAGTCGTGGGACGTGCCGCCCAGAGCGATTAATCGCCCCGGCTTGCTGGCGCCTTACGTGAAGGATTACGGGATATTCCGTTGCCCGGATTACACGGGCCAGGTTGGTTATGCGATGTCCTACGTGAGTGGCGGTCCGATGGGCGCATCAGACGCCGCGGTGAACGCGTTCCCGGACATCGGCCGAGTCATGGTGATCTGGGATCACGCTCGGACGCCCGGATGCGCGGACACCACGAACTACCCAACCGCGGCGCAGAAGCCGCCATTCACACCGCTTACGGGAACTGCTGCCGCCACCCATTACCCACCGCGCCACAGCGAAGGGCAAAACGTTCTCTATTACGATGGGCACGTGAATTGGCGCAAGCCCTCGACCTTTCGAGACAGCGAGTTCCGCTTGCCGGGATCGCATCCTCCCACAGCGACGCCACTGCCGCCCTAGTCATATCGAACCTGCGGCAGCCCGCGTCTCGCGACCACACCGATTTCGGCGCGGGTGGCAAGGCTATCGACACGTGCCTGCTGGTGAAGGAGCGGTTCCACCCCGACGAGAACCTCAGCGTGAGACTCAGGGGGAGGCTACCGTGGGAATCTACGTCGATTATCGGCTTAAGTTCGAAGGCGAAGAAGAGGACCTGCTTCACAAACTGAACGTGCTGCGAAACCGCGTTCATCAGCTCCCGATCGATAGCACCAGCGACATCATCCGGGTAAAGCCGGTGGTCAGCTCTCCGTTCCTTCGCCTCATTGACGGGCTCAAGTTGCCCATCCCACCTTCGATTGCGCCGCTGCTGGACCAGGTGCGGGATGACAAGGAAGTGCTGATTCACTGCCTCACCCTGGATCCAATGTTCAACTCCTTCAGCGACCGAGCACTCGTGGAGCGCTGGTTCCAGCCCACGCTCGAGCTGATCCATCGCACCGATCTCTGGGACCCGAAGAACTATCCGAAGTGGGTGCGAGACGGATACCAGACGTTCGGCCAACACCGAATGGAGGCGCTGGATGTCGACGTGATCGACCCCAACCCTCCCTTCTACGGCTTAACCGTGAATCGAGAGGCGATCCTCTCGTTTTTCGCACGGGTGCAGTTGAGCCTTGGCTACGTGCTCTACATCCACCCCGGAGAGGGTTCCGAAACGGTGAACATCGGCCTCTCCACGCTCAGCGAGTCCGGCTGCGGACTCTGGCTCGGAAACAGCTTCACCAAGACCCAATACGCAGTCGAGTTGAAGCGGGCCCACACGAATGTGGTGGCGATCCTGGACATGCTGCAGGAACTCGACCTTCTTCACAGCGCATCCGACAACTCCGGCTACTACAAGCGGCGAAACTGGGCGCGGGCGGAGCGCAGAATTGCCAGAGAACTCCTGTTTGCGGGCGCATTTATGGGTGTCATCAATCCGAAGATCCTCGACCTGCTGCGGCCCCCCCCAGAGCCGGTGAAGTTTCAGGACACCCCGGACCCGGCAGACGCCGAGAATGCCGAAATTGATGACGACGACTTCGACGACGACGATGACTTCGACGACGACGATGACGATGACTTCGACGACGACGAAGATTACGACGACGAAGATGAGGATGAGGACGAAGACGATGAAGACTCGCCTCGCCCGAACTGAGACGGGCTCGTCCCGGTAGAGACCAGCAGGCGCCTGAGCTATTTCCCCTGGCGAACTCGGACTCTCCCAACCCGTGGAGTCCACCGTTCCCCAGGGGGCTCCGAGACGTGAACGAGACCCGACTTCTCGGCGCCGGGGAAGTCAGGTACCTGAAACACGGGGCGAGCCCGAATGTCGGATCAACTCCCCAGAGGAGTATGTCTCCCGACGGTCGTCGGGGCGCATGCTCCGGGTGCAACCCCGAGGCACGGGACTCACGGGGGACCCGTTCGACTCATGAGAGAATGTAGGCGTCCTTATCTCAGGCTGCCGTCGGGCTGGTCTGTCCCGGGGACGGTTGGAGTGCAACAGTTGATGTGGTCCGGACGATATCGTGAGCGCCGAGCGCTGGGGTGGTTCACCGGCGCAGCCGGATTCATGGCAGCGCTGGTGCTCTCCAGCAGCGCATCGAGCGCAGGTGGAACTCGGGCGGCGGCGGCCGGCACGCGGGGGCAATTGGAGAAGAGCTACACCGCCAGCGTGCTCCCGTTTCTGAGATCCTACTGCGTCGGCTGCCATGGGAAGAACCAGCCCAAGGCCTCGCTGGACCTAAGCGGTTACAGCACAATGGCCTCCGTGGTGCGCGACTACGCCCACTGGACTCTGGTGTTGCAAAAGCTCGAAGCCGGAGAGATGCCTCCAAAAGGCTCACGTCAGCCGTCCGCGGCCCAAAAGCTCGCGGCAGTGAGTTGGATCAAAGGCATGCGCCGAGAGATCGCCGAGCGTTCCGCCGGCGATCCCGGTCCCGTGCTTGCCCGTCGATTGAGCAACTCGGAGTACGACTACACGATTCGCGATCTCACCGGCCACGATCTCAGGCCCACCCGCGAGTTCCCCGTCGATCCCGCCAACCAGGAGGGTTTCGACAACACGGGGGAATCGCTCACCGTCTCGCCGGCCCTGATGAAGAAGTATCTTCAGGCCGCACGAACCGTGGCGGACCACCTCGTTCTGAAGCCGTCCGGGTTCGACTTCGCTCCGCATCCCGTACTGGTGGAGACGGACCGCGACAAGTATTCGATCCTCCGCATCGTGGACTTCTACAAAAAGCAGCCGACCGATCTGGCGGACTACTTCACGGCAGCCTGGCGCTTCCGGCATCGGGCCGCCCTCAATCAGTCCAACGCCACGCTCGCTCAAACTGCGGCCCAGTCCAACGTAAGCTCGAAGTATCTGGAGACGATCTGGGCGACGCTGAATGCGCCGAACGAGAAAGTGGGGCCGATTGCCCGACTTCAGTCGATGTGGAACGCTTTGCCGGCTCCATCCGCCCCCGGAGCATCGGCGCCTCAGGCCGAGATTGTGGCGATGCGCAACTACGTGGTCACGCTTCGAAAGAAGGTGGCGTGGAAGTTCGACAATCTAAGCCTGCGCGGGTTCTCGCCGGGCGGCCAGTGCTTCGTGATGTGGAAGAATCGGCAGTACGCTTCCCACCGAAGGGAGCTCAACCCCAATGCTTTGCAGATCGGCGGAGAGGTCAAGCCACGAACCATCACCCCCACCCGTGGGAACGGCGGCGCCACCAACCAGCAGCCGCGCGTGGTGATCGACCCGCCCGATCCGGACCTCTTTGTTCCCAGGGATGAGCAGGAACGAACACCTTACCTGGAGGCGTTCAAGCGCTTCTGCAGTGTGTTTCCCGACGCGTTCTTCATCTCCGAACGGGGCAGGATGTTCCTCGATGACCCCAACGACCGTGGCCGTCTTCTGAGTGCCGGACTGCACAACGCGATGGGTTACTTCCGCGACGATGTCCCGCTCATGGAGTTGGTGCTGGATGACGCCGGACGTAAGCAACTGGATCGCTTGTGGCTGGAGTTCGACTTTGTGGCGTTCGTGCCTGAGAGAATGCACCTGGAGTTCATCTTCTACGAGCGCGCCGAGTCCGGGACCATCAAGGGCCAGGAGTTCGATTTCGCCCGATCGGAGGACAAAGACGCCACCTCGGAGGTGAAGTTGGCTCGCTTGGGGGAGGTCTACCTCAGCAAGGCCCGACAGAGTCTCAGTTCGAGTGGTGGGAACCCGACCGCCATCGAGGCGATCGAGGAGTACTTCGAATTCACGAACGACAATCTTCGAGCCATTGAGAAGGCGCGGAAGGCGGCGGAGCCGTCCCATCTCGCCAGTCTGCTCGACTTTGCTCGTCGCGCATTCCGCAGGCCCCTCAACCCGACGGAGCGTGCCGACCTCAGCACCTTCTACCGCAACCTCCGCCAGAAGGATGGGCTGACGCATGAGGACGCGATGCGCGACTGCGTCGTCAGCGTTTTGATGTCGCCGAACTTCCTCTACCGGGTTGACCTGGAAGCGGATGCGGGGACATTTCAGCCGGATGCGGCGCTCCGGTTGGCCACGACGGCCGAACCGCAGAGCGCACCCAGGCTGCGGCCCATTTCCGACTACGCGCTCGCGAGCCGCTTGAGCTACTTCCTCTGGTCGAGCATGCCCGATGAAGAACTCCTGGCGCGGGCGGCGGCGGGCGATTTGAAGAAGCCCGAGGTTCTGGCGGCCCAAGCCCGGCGAATGCTTCAGAACCCAAAGGTGCGAGCCCTTGCCCTGGAGTTCGGCGGGAACTGGCTCGACTTCCGCCGTTTTGAAGAGCATCAGGCCGTGGACCGCGAGCGTTTTCCGAGTTTTACCGATGAACTTCGCCAGTCCATGTTTGAGGAGCCGTTGCACTTTCTGCTGGACACGTTTCAACGAAACCGCTCGGTGCTCGACATGCTGTACGGCAGCTACACCTTTGTAAACGCGCCGCTGGCCCGACACTACGGGATGGATGCGGCGGAAGTCCCCTCATCCGGTTGGGTTCGCGTGGACAACGCCTCCCGCTTCTCCCGTGGCGGCCTGCTCCCGATGGCGGTCTTCCTCACCAAGAACTCCCCCGGCCTGCGAACCAGTCCCGTCAAGCGCGGATACTGGGTTGTGAAGCGTGTGCTCGGCGAACACATCCCCGCGCCACCCGCGGTGGTTCCCGAACTCCCCAAAGACGAACGCAAGCTGGGAGATCAGACCCTGCGACAGGTGCTGGCTCAGCACCGGGAAAACCCTGCTTGCTCTGGTTGTCACGCCCGGTTCGACTCCTTCGGATTGGTGTTCGAGAACTACGGCCCAATCGGGGAGCTCCGTGCACGAGACCTCGGTGGAAAGCCGGTCGATACCCGGGCGCCCTTTCCCGGGGGCGCTGATCGAGATGGGCTGGTCGGGCTCCGCCAGTTTGTAAAGGAACGTCGGGAGAGCGATTTTCTGGACAACCTTTGCCGGAAACTGCTGTCCTATGGTGTGGGCCGAACCCTCATCCCGTCCGACGACCCGACGCTCGCCGAGATGCGTCGAAAGCTCACGGCCGGCGGATACCGCTTTAGCACCCTGATTGACTCCATCGTAACGAGCCGGCAGTTCCGAAACCGGCGAGGAACCACCGCCTTCGCGAGGAACTAAACTCCATGTCGAGCAGAGAAATGAACACCGACCGCCCGGTCCAACCTGTATCCCGCCGGCTGTTCCTCAGGGGAGCCGGAGTCGCAATGGCGTTGCCATGGCTGGAATCGGTTCCCGTTTGGGGAGCCGAGCCCGATGCCAAAGGCAAGTCGGCATTCCCACAGCGTTTTGTTGTCCAGTTCATGGGCAACGGCATCAATCCGGACCAGTGGTCGGCCAAAGGTGAAGGCGCCGGGATGGAGCTCAGCAAGAGCCTCTCCCCGCTGGAGCCGTTCAAGACGAAGCTGAACGTGATTGGCGGACTCTTCAACAAGCCGTCTACCGGTGTGGGGATCCACCCGGGCATGACTGGGAACATTCTTTCGGGCATGCCCCTCCAGAGGGGCGCGGTGCTGCAGGGCGGGATCAGCATCGACCAGGTACTGGCGTCGCGAATCGGCCAGGAGACAGTGCAGCCGAGTCTCGTTTTGGCCTGCGAACAGCCGCTCACGGGCTATCACGAGAGCAACTTCTCGATGGCCTACAGCTCGCACATTTCGTGGCAGTCGTCAGACTCGCCGGTCCCGACCGAGGTTTACCCGTCTCTCGCCTTCGACAGCCTTTTCGAAAACAACGGCAGCCGGCGAAACCAGAGCATCCTGGATCGGGTGCGAGACGAGGCGACAGGGCTGCGCAAGAGGATCAGCGCCGGAGACCGCGCCAAGCTGGATGAGTACCTCACCAGTGTACGCGAGGTGGAGCAGCGGGCTCAGAAGCTCCGCACCGACATGGACAAGGCCGCTACGCGAGCAGCGGATCGCGGCAAGCCGATGGTCGCCATGAAACGACCTGACAACGGTCTGCCCGAGGATATCCGCGAACACATGCGGCTCATGTGCGATATCGTGGCGCTGGCGATCCAAACGGACAAGACGCGCATCGCGACCATGCTCATGTGCAGAGACCTCTCTGGGCTCTTCTACCCGTTCCTGGACGTTCGCGACGCGCACCATCCCGCATCGCACTACGACACGGGCGATGCCTACGAGCGAGTGGCCCGGTTCTACGTCAGCCAGCTCGCGTATCTCGCCGGCAAACTCGCCGCTATGCCGGAAGGCGAAGGCAGCGTGCTCGACAACTCCTGCCTACTGTGGCTCTCGAACATGTGGTCCGGCTCCAAGCACGACAACACCCACCTGCCGGTCCTCACCGTCGGCGGGCTCGGCGGCTCACTCGCAACGGGACGGGTCCTCAACTTCCGAGACAAGGGCGACGAGAACCGCAAGCTCTGCAGCCTCTATCTCTCGATCATGGATCGAATGGGGGTTGAACTGCCTCGCTTCGGGGACGCCGACACCCGCCTCGTCGGGATCTAGCCGCACGGCTGGAAGGTCATCCCGGCGCTTCCACAAGGGGGCGAGTGAGGGCTTCAGGCCACGCTCGCCCCCTTGTTGTCGTTGAAGTTGCAAGGCGCGAGGTGCGGTTCGAGTCGGCCGGTTGAAATGATTGTGGCGAAAAATTTTCGTCCACCGAGGAACTCTAGCACAACTCTCGGTCGTAGTTGAAGCTGAACAGTTCCGTGGCTTGGCCGCATCGGTGCGAACCAACCCACGGCGCTCCCGTTTCAGCACAAACCTACGAAGGGATCCACCGATGCGGACATCAAACCCCGCGTTCAGCCAGAGCCGCCGAGGACGCGGCTTTACCCTCATTGAATTGTTGGTAGTTATCGCTGTCATAGCTATTCTTGCAGCGATTCTATTTCCTGTCTTCGCTCAGGCGCGAGACGCTGCTCGGAAGACGGCTTGCACTTCAAACCTCAAGCAGATCGGCGTCGCACTCTCAATGTATGCCCAGGACTTCGACGAGACTTTCCCGTGGGCGGCGTCGAACCTCGGAGCGGTAACCAACACGTACTACGATCTGACAGAACCGTACGTCAAGGTGGGAGCAGCGGGCTTCGGATATGCCGGATCACCCCAAAGGACGTTCTACATCTGCCCAAACTTCGACAGCAATGAGATTCCGGTCCGCGCCGGCGCCCCGCCCGTCCCGGTGTTCCCCGCGGCAAACGTGACTCGAGCGATGAGCTACTCGGGCAATGGCTGGATCATGCCAATGGCCAACCGAGCGCTTCTTCCCAACAGCCCCTGGTTTCCCGGCGGGCAGCCCCCTAAGGGACTCCCCAGCATCTCGGCGCCCGCTTCGGTTGTTCTGGTCACGCACGGGTTGGGCACCCGTCCGGCGTTGGCCGGCGACGACGTGAGCAGTGGTTGCACAGGGAACGAGCAGGGTGTGGTCGGCGTGCCTCCAATCATGGGAAGCGCTGCGGTCTACTGTGCAGCCCGTTACAAACACGCTCAGGGCGCCGTTTACCTGATGGTAGATGGGCATGCGAAGTGGTTCAAGGGTCCGGCATCCTGGAACGACCGAAGCCTCATCGGGGTGGCCTATCGGCGGTCCCTGGCCCCCAACGCCCAGGCGTGGTTCCGGGAGGACTAGGCATGGCACTCGGCGCCCTCTTACTTGCGGCATCCCTCGCGGCGGGATCGCCCGCCGCACCCGCTTCCAACGGGATGCCCGTGAAACTCTCGGCCGATCGGCCCACGAGCCTCAGCTCCCGTCTGGAGTCCGAGAAGCCGACGCTCTTCCTCTTCTACCGGCCCGAAAGCGCCATGGAGAGATCGTTGGCCGACCAGTACCAGAAGGAACTGGCGGGACGAGTCGGCCTTCGCTGGATCGCGGTCAAGTCGGGCAGCGAGGCCCTGCCGAAGCAGTATGAAATCCAGGAGACTCCGACGGGTCTGGTATTCGATCGTCGCGGAAAACTGGTCGTTCGAAGTTCCGATCCCGCCGCACTGCGGACCGGCGTCAACCAGGCGCTCGGCGTGATGCGAATCGACTGGGCCGCCGATGACGATCCCCGGATGGCGGAGGTCGAGAAGCTGCTCGGGCGCCGAGTCGCCGGTGGGATCCTGCGAACCATGAGTCTCCAGCCCCAGTATCTTGCTTACATCAACGATCTCTCCCGCAAAGCTCACTTCTCGGATGGCTTCCTGGATCGCCGGACGAAGGAGATGATCGCCACGTACGTTTCGGCGCTGAACAAGTGTAAATACTGAGTGGGCAGCCACGCGCGCTTCCTGCAGTTGCAGGGAGAGAACGAAAAGGATGTGGACGCCATCGCTCGAGGCACGGCCGACAAAGCTGCGGTGCCCGAGAAGGAGCGCGTTCTGCTGGAGTTCGTGAAGGTCTTGACGCTTGAGCCCTCTAATGTGCGAGATGCGCACACGCAGGCCATGCGCAAGACAGGTTGGACCGACGAGCAGATCTTCGAGGCCTCGTTCATCACATCGCTGTTTGCGTTCTTCAACCGGATGGCCGACGCCTACGGTTTGGATTACCCCGCGAACGGATGGATGCCCGAGGAAGTGCGAGCCGCAAGGCCGTCGGCGCCTCCTGCGCCCGGCGCCGGCGGAGGGAACTCGCGCTAGCTTCGGACGATAAGATGCCGCCGCACACCGGGAGATGCCTTTTGGCGTGCGGCGGAGCGTGGCTGTTGCAACGTGATACAGGTTAATGGGGCCATCCCGGTTTGGAGGTCGCTTTCCAGGAAGCCGGCGTCCGAACGGGTGTCGCCCCGTTCCATTGGAGTCCGACCGGCCCGGGCCAGATTCTCGGCCGTTCGGGGAGAGCCGAATGTCGACGACCGCCACGGATGTAGTAGTTATCGGGGGAGGGCCCGCCGGGGCCACGTGTTCCACACTGATCGCCCAAAAGGGTCACCGCGTACGGCTGTTCGAGCGAGACCGTTTTCCCCGTTTCCATATCGGGGAATCGCTGATTCCGGAGACCTACTGGACTCTCAAGCGACTGAACATGCTCGAGAAGATGAAGAAGAGCGCCTTCGTCGTCAAGTGCTCGGTCCAGTTCGTCAGCCAGAGTGGAAGAGTGTCGGAGCCCTTCTACTTCACCGACCATAACCCCCACGAGTGCTCTCAAACCTGGCAGGTGCTCAGGAGTGAATTCGACGAGTTGATGCTGAACAACGCCGCCGAGCATGGGGTTCAGGTTGAGCAAGGCGTTCGCGTTCGGGAAGTGATCTGGGACGGCGATCGCGCGTGCGGTGTCAGAATCCAGCATGAGGATGGGCGCGAGGAGGATGTTCACTCCAGGGTCGTCGTCGACGCGTCGGGGCAAAGCACGTTGATCGGGAGCCGCCTCAAGATCATGGACAAAGACCCGGACCTGAAGAAAGGCGCCGTCTGGACCTATTGGAAGGGCGCCTTCCGCGACCCGGGTCGCGATGCAGGGGCGACCATGGTCATCCAGACGCCAGGCAAGAAGGGCTGGTTCTGGTACATTCCGCTCCACAACGATATCGTGAGCGTCGGGATCGTTCGGGCATTCGATGAGCTCTTCGCGGGAAACCGGGAGCACGAAGAGATCTACAACGAAGAGGTGGAGAACTGCGCCGAGGTGAAACGGCGAGTCGCGTTCGGCGCCCGCTGCGACAAGTTCTACGCCACCAAAGACTACAGCTACAAGGCCAAGCAGTGGGCCGGCAACGGCTGGGTGCTCGTGGGCGACGCTCACGGCTTTCTCGATCCACTCTACTCATCCGGCGTGCTGTTGGCGCTGAAGAGTGGGGAGCTCGCTGCGGACGCGGTCGGCGATGCCCTCAGCTCGGGCAATCTCTCGGGTGAAGCGCTGGGCCATTGGGGACCGTCGTTCCGCGAAGGCATGGATCGCATGCGCCGTCTCGTGTGCGAGTACTACGATGGCTTCAGCTTCGGAGCCTTCGTCAAGAAGCACCCCGATTACAAGGGCCACCTCACCGATCTGCTGATCGGGGCCCTCTGGAAAGAAGGGGTCGGCGATGTGTTCCCGCTCATGGATGCGATGCGCGCCGAGATGGCTGCTGCCGAAGCGTGATCCCCGCGCGCTGCCGGACGCCCGCCTTGCGGTAGTCCGGCAGCCCTTGCATTCTCCCGCCGCACGGCTCTCGCGCTTTTCCCCGCCGCCCCCCGTAATTCTGATCGGCCTGCGCCTTGATGTTTGTGGGAGAAGGGTAGGGATCTCGCGCAATCACCCACAAACTCATTCTAGGTGATTGCGATTGGGTTGCGTCAGAGGTCGTTCAAACTCTGCCGTTGAGTCGCCAACCGGGTTGAACGACTACCGAATGGGGTGCAACCTGGCGCACATCGCTCAATCACTGCTCGCGAAGCTCATTGGAGAAAAGTGATGGGCCTTCAATCTGGTCCGTCGAGTCTGGCCACGCGACGAAGAGCCGCGATCCTCTACACCGGAGTGGCGCTGCTGCTCTGGGTTCTGTTGTTCAACCAGATTGAACGCAACGGTCTGGCGTGGGGCGCCCTCGTGGCCGCTGTCGCCTTCACTGCCCCCGCCATCGCCGCTCAGCGGGCTCTCCCGATCGAGGCCCGTCTGGATGATCTTCTTCAGCAGGTGGCAGTGCTGCAAACAGAGTTGTCTGCCCAGCGATCCCGCACCCTGGAGGTTGACCGGGAGACCACGGAATGACGGGGATGCGCGATGCCCCCTTAACTCCTGCCGAACTGATTGCGTTGAATCAGATCGATGGCTTGACAGTGTCGGACCTCCGGCGAGCCATCCCGGACCACTGCTTGGAGCTCCACCCGTTCCGAAGCTGGCTCGCCTTGATCCGATCGTTGTTTCTCATTGGCACATTCCAGTGGTTGATCTACGTCGTCGGAAGTCGCCCCGACTTGGCCCAAATCCTTCGGGTGATGTTGCTCATCCCCCTTTGGTTCGCACTTGCATGTGGCTTCGTGGGCCTGTTTGTGCTGGGTCATGACTGTGGCCATCGCTCATTCTCACCGGCCCCGCTGCTCAACGACGTCGTCGGCCACCTCTGTATGGCGCCTCTCCTGACGGGGTTTCACTCCTGGAGAATTGCACACAATCATCACCACACCCACACGCAGATTCGAGGGGAGGATACCGATTGGCCGGAGGGGATGGTGACATACTCGGAGTTTCAACGGCAATCGTTGAGCGGGCGGTTCAGAACCTCTGCGGGTTTCGGGTCGCCCCTCGGCGTGCTGCTGGGATTCTGGTCCGGCGTGCTCCGCCGTCTCGCCCCGAAGTTGGCTTATCCTCAACTCCGGCTGACAAAGGGTGACCGGAGACGCGTGCTCGCCTCAAACGCTTCTATGATCCTTGTGCTGGGCACGCTCACTTCTGCGCTCCTGGTCAACGGTGGCGGGCCAGGGCTCTTGATCCACTTTATTACGCCGGCGACTCTGGCCGCTGCGATCGGTTCTATGCTCACCCTGCTCCACCACACGAGTGAGCGCGCACTCGTCTTCGATCGACGTGAGTGGACCCCCATGCGTGGACAGGTACTCTCGACGTTTCAGGTTCGATTTCCCCGGCTGCTCGAGTGGCTGTGGCTCGACATCAATATTCATCTTCCTCACCACCTGGCGCCCCAGATCCCGTGGTACCACCTGCGGGCGGCCGGCGTGGCGCTTCAATCCGCCTACCCCGCGTACTACCAGGAGCGGCGGTTCCAGTGGAAGCATCTCCGGCTGATCTGGTCCCGGCCACTGCTCGCCCACAACCCCAGCGATCACTTCTACCAACCGACAGGATGGCCCCACCGCTAATCCCCCGGCCCCTGTCGGGCAGTCCCGCACGTTGCGGACCGCCTTGGCCGCCGTCTCCCGCGTGAACCTTCGAGACAGAGAGCAACTGGGGAAGGCCTGCTGCCGGTGTGCGGTCCGGAGCCTGGATAGCCCTTCCTGCGAGCCCACAGCTTCACCGCAACCACATACCGTCCGGCGTGTCCCACAGCAAGCGCTCCCGACGGCGCGGGACAACTCGGCCATCCTGGACCAGTTGTTCATCGCGACCACTCCACGTGGTGGCCCCCGACCGAATTGTGATGAACAACCGCACCGTCCGCTCCTCGGTCACCGCCGAACGTGCGGTCAGGCGCTCGCGGCACCGAGGTCTCTCATCCACGCCAAGGACCGCACAATTCAACCAGGCTTTGGGACACCGGCGGGACCGCACAGGCTAAGGGCACACGGTTTCTCCTCACCAACCGAGATTCCAGGACTCTCACTCATGCACAACTCACTAACCCGGGCTTCGAGCCAATCTCCCTCCGCAACACGCACGGTCGGAGGATACGGCCTCATGATCGCGGTTTGTATCGGCCTCTTTCTCTGGATCCGGCGCCAGGGAGAGGGCCTGATTGCGCCGGCGCCGCCGGAGGGAGGGGCGATTCAACCCGGAGCTGCAAGCTCGGGCGGCAGCCTGCTGCAGGTTCTAGTCGCACTGGTGTCCATCATCGTCGTGTCCCGAGCACTCGGTTGGGTCTTCAAGCGATTTCACCAGCCTGCCGTGATCGGCGAGGTGATAGCAGGGATTCTTCTGGGTCCATCCCTCCTCGGCTGGATCGCGCCCGAACTCTCAGGGATGCTCTTCCCGGGCAAAGTAACACCGCTGCTGGGTGTGATCGCGCAACTCGGCGTGCTTCTGTTCATGTTCCTCGTCGGCCTGGAGTTAAACACCGACGTGCTGCGCGAGAAGACCCACTTTACCGTGGCGATCTCACACGCCAGCATAGTAACGCCGTTCATTCTCGGCAGCGCTCTGGCGCTCTGGCTCTACCCCACCCTCTCCACCAGCAATGTCTCGTTTACAGCCTTTTCGCTGTTCCTCGGGATTTCCATGTCCGTCACCGCGTTTCCGGTGCTGGCGAGGATCCTCACGGACCGGGGGATGCAGGGCACACGCATGGGAATTGTCGCCCTGACGTGTGCGGCGGTGGACGACGCCACAGCGTGGTGTCTGCTCGCCTTCGTGGTCGGCGTCACTCAGGCGCGCGTGTGGGGCGCCGGGATTACCCTGCTGTTGACCCTGGTTTACATCGTCGCGATGTTCGCCGTGCTCCGGCCGCTCGTGCTAAAGGCGGTAGCTCGATGGGCAAACAAGCCGGTGCTCGACCAACCCGTGATGGCCGTCATCTGCGTGGTCATGCTCCTGTCCAGCCTGGCCACCGCGTTCATCGGGATCCACACCCTCTTCGGCGCGTTCCTCTTCGGCGCCATCATCCCGCAAGACTCCGTGGTGGCTCGAACCCTTCACAGCCGGCTGCAGGACTTCGTGATCGTGCTGCTTCTCCCGGCGTTCTTCGCCTTCACCGGACTTCGGACGCAGATCGGGTTGATCCACGGTGACCAGTGGCTGCTGTGTGGCCTGATCACGTTGACGGCCTGCGTTGGAAGGTTCGGCGGCACGATCGTCGCGGCGCGACTCACCGGCATGGGCTGGCGAGACTCGGCATCCGTCGGAATTCTGATGAACACCCGCGGACTGATGGAGTTGATCGTGCTGAACATCGGCCTCGATCTGGGGGTCATCTCTCCTCGACTGTTCGCGATGCTCGTGCTGATGGCGGTGATCACCACGCTCGCCACCACACCAATCCTCGACCTGCTCTCCCGCAAGTCGGGCTCGGGGATGGAAATGCAGACCGGCGCCGCGTGAGCGGCGCGACGAGTAGCCCCCGACCGATCAGCGATGGATGCGGGAGAACACCCGCCGAAGAGCGTGCACGTGTTGGGCGAGCATCCCTGACGGAGGGTACTCGCCGATCACACCGTAGGATTGGGGCCACTTCCCTCTCGGCTGGTGATGCGTGCCGAAGATCAAATCCAGCACGGGGAAGTGGACCGCAAAGTTCTTATCCGCGTACTCCGGCTCGTCAGTGTGGTGCCAGTGATGAAACTGGGGGGTCGCCAGCAGGTACCGAAGGATCCCGAAGTTGATGCCGACGTTCGCGTGGATGAACACCGCGTGGATGGAGACAAAACCGATGTACGCGTAAAGCGTATCTTGAGGGAATCCCAACCAGTACAGGGGCAGGAAGACCGACACACGGGTACAGAGCACTTCCAGGAGATGGAGCCGCGATCCCGCGAGCCAATCCATGGTTCGGGTCGAGTGGTGGATCGCGTGGAGCGGCCACAGCCGCGGCGTATGGAAAGCACGATGGATCCAGTACTGGGCCAGATCGGCGACGAGCGCCATCATCCCGAACTGAACAATTGGAAGCCGACTCCGAACCCAGTCGTGGATCGGCGAGACCACCAGCCATCCCACCAGACCAGGACCCGAAGCGGTCACGATCGCCATCAGCACCGACGCCAGCAGATTCGTGACCGCAAAGTAGCTGAAATCCACCCTCCACTCGCTTCGGAACACCGGTTGATCTCGGCGCAGTGGGAATAGCTTCTCGATGGGAATGAACAACAGCGCGTTGAAGAGCAGCCCCAACAGCAGCGCATCCATCCCCAGCGGCAGGAGGCCATGAGGGGCGGCCGCTCCCACCTGAACCGACGCCCCACCCAGAATCTGCGTGACCGTCGTCGAGATCATCCCCAGCAGACCCAGTTCCCGACTCCGACCGATCATGAAGTTGACGAGCCCGAGCGCAAACGCGAACGCCATCACCACGGTCAATAAGAGGCGGAGGTGCTCGACACCCACTCGCTGTGTGAGAGCCGGTGTAGTGAGAATGGTCGGAAAGTGAAAGCACAGGACTCCCGCGAGACTCATGAGTCCCAGCACGGCGGACAGTATGCCGCTGATCTTTCCCTCGCCGAAGCGCAAGACCATGGTGTCCGTGCCGCTCATCATCCGCTCCCTGCAGCGTACGTCGGACCCGCCGGAGCCGGCACGGAAGGGTGGCTGCTATCCTCTCCCGAGCCGCCGGTTGAAACCTCTCACGTGCGCCATTGAGCCGGCCCGATCCCGGCGTGTGCCGGAGCGACATCTACAACCCGGATCTCAGCGAACGGTAAACCGGACCGGCACGTCAATCACAGGTGTCCTCGCGTCGTCCGTCCGAACGTGGATCAGGCTGCGCACGTCGCCGGACTTCAGACCCCCGGTGTAGCTCACAGCCACCTCGTAGAACTGTCCCGCACGCACCGGGGACACGCGGGCCCCAATTCCCGGCGAGTCTGCCTTCAGTCCAAGCAGTTTCAGGCTTCCGCTGCGGGTGAATACCTGGAGCCGCCCCAGCAAAACGTCCCTGTCGCCTGGATCCACCACGCGTCCCGAGAGATCCGTCGGCGAGACCACCGGACCGCTCGACGCGAGAGCCATCACCACGATCGAGACCGAAGGGCAGCGCGGCTCGTTGGTGGGGATCCTCAAAAGGGTGGTCTGGTCGCCCGGTCGACGAAATGGACCCAGTTCCGCTGACAGCTCGTACGACCCTTCTGCGGTGGTGGGTGTGCGTTTCAGGCTGGCTTTCAGCCAGGATGCTTCCAGTTGAGGCGCCCCCAACTCCATCGCCACTCCCTTCCGAATTGACAGTTGGACCTTTCGTCGGTAAGTCTCCCCAGGTCGGTACGTCACGGTGATCGGCCCGGCGGGGATCGTATTCACAAAGGGCGTCACGTCGGCGGCGACGGTCAGTCGGATGTCCGCCGCGGGCTGAGATCCCAATCGAACCCGGAGCTGCTTCTCCACCTTGCCCGACCAGCTTGAGAGCGGCACGAACACAACCTTGACCTCTCCCCGGGCTCCCGCCGCCAACTCGCGCGGAAACTCGGGCTGGAGGCAGCCGCAGTCTCCATCGACCCCCAGAATCGTCAGCGGAGTCGAACCGGAGTTGGTCAGCGGAAAGCTCAGCTCGACCCGATCTCCCGCGCCGATCTTTCCGACGTCCCGCCGAGTCACCTCAAATAACTCCCCCGGGGCCGGTCGGCCGACTGCGGCGCGGAGGCGCAATGACGTAGTTCCCAGGACGACGACACAGACAGCGACGCCGGCAACCTTTGCGACGACCGACGTTCGACCTGCAAGTTGTTTCAAGGACTTACTCCTGCGGCGCTGCCGCCGGTAGGCGTTGGAAGAGTGGAATCTGGAGGTCGAAGTCGATCTTGTGACCGTCGTCGAGCCTGTAGGTCAGCGTAGCCCGGAGTTCCCCGACACCCCCACCCGTCGGTCCGGGACCGGAGCTGCGCACACTCATGGCTATCCGGCCCGGGGCAGATTGAAGCACGAGCCGTGGAAACTCCTCGAACCGCCCGAGCAGCACCGCATCCAGGTGGCGGCGTGCCGTCGCGGAGAGGGCTGTTAGCGGGAGACTCTGCGCCGCCGCCAGAGCCTGTCGCTGTTCCGCTCGCAAGGCGGCGTAACACCTGAGGGCTTCCACGGATCGCACCCAGCCGTTCGGCGCAATCACCCGCACCCCCTGTTCCATGAGAGCCGGCACGAGGTGTTCGATCTGGGCGTCTCGGAGACTCGCCACGACTTCCGCGGCAGCATCGACCGGCATCACCCCGACTCCGGTGGCCCGCTTCGCCAGCCGAGCCGCGAGCGCGGTCGGAATCTCCCGCAGCCGCAGTCGAGTGAAATCGCGCCGTCGGATGCGTACGAACGGGCCGTCCCGAACCCAGTCGGCCTCCGGGAGCACATACCGGTTCAGCGCCTGGTCCGCCCCGAGGTCCATCATTGCTGCCGGTGGGGCGAGTGGCGCTCTCTGAGTTCGATAGGCATCGGCAACGAGTTGGAGCTGGTAAGTTTCCGCCAGGCTCGGGAGCATCCGGGTGAACCAGCCCACGGTGGACGCATCGGCGCCGCCTGGGGGACCGGGAGGTGCGAACGCCTTTGCCGCCGAGGGAGCCATGCTTCCACTCGGCGGGCGAATCGGTGCTGACAGGGGATCGAACACGTCCACCGTAAACACCAGCGAGCGCGACGGGCCGCTGCCGCCCGGCAGAATCGGAAACAGTCCGAGGCCCAGCGTGCCCCTCCCAACCGGACCCATCGGATCCAGCTCCAGCCGGAGCGCCACCCAGAGGTCGGCAGCCTGAGTCCACGCATCGACCTCCCGCCGGCGGCTCTGCTGAGGGGTCGATCCGCTCGGAGCTCGAGTCGCTCCCGCCTTTCGGAGTTCCTCGGCGAGCTGACGGGGCAGCATCCGGGCGCCGGATCGGGGTTGGACAGCGAGCAGCACCGTCATGCCTCGCTCCAGACGCTGCCAATCCGCATCTGAGAGCAGAGCCGAGCACTCGACCAGGGATCGAAATGCCGGATCCGCCATCCGCCTTCGCCGTGTGGTCTCGGGAGTCCGCGCCAGCAAAGACTTCCCCTCGTTGGTTCGATAGAACGCCGTCTGATCGGCGGGAGGGAGGGAGCGTATTCGTGTAAACTCGCGGTCGTGCCCGTCCGCTTCGGTCTTGAGCACCTCTGGGTCAACGCCGCGGAGGGCCCGAAGCCGGCCGACCTCCGCGCGGACTGCGGTCAGCAGGGTGGCGCGCCCCCTCGCCATCGGGTCGAGCTCCAGGCCGGACGGCGGCAGCATTCGGTACGTGGCCGCACCTTCGCCCCCCTCACGAACCCATCGGCAGCCAAACTGGTGTGCGAGCTGCTCCATCACTTCCCGGAGCGGGCGGTCATTGCAGAAGACGGCGGCAAACTCGTCATCCAATTCGGGCGTGGCGACGAGCTTGACGCCCCCTTTTGAGGACAACTCGCTCCCCAACTCGGTCAACGAGAGCCGAGGAACCCGCAAGCTGATGGGGCGGTCGAGACGCGCATCCGTCGGCAGCGAGACCTGAGGCCTGGTCTCGTCCGCGGTGGCCACTCCCCCACTTCCGGGGAGCAGCGGAAGAGTCCCCAGCGCGAAAACGGCGAGCGCCATGCAACAAACTGCTGGTCTTGACTTCGCCATGGATAGCTACCCGATCCGGACCTCGCGCCGTCTGTGGGCGATGTGGATGGCTGAACCCGCCCGAAGACTCATCCAGCCATCCGGATCCCATTCCACAGGCCGCGGAACGGGATCCTTCATCGGCACGAGCTACTTCGGCTTGGGAGCGACGTAGCAGATGTGAACCGGGGATTTGTTCCCCTTGTCATCCACGGCCCAGAGGACGGCGTCGCCCTGGATCTGGATGTGCGAGATGATCACGCCGGCCATCGGCTTGGCGCTGGGCGTCTTGCCGACTGCTTGAGTGATCTTGACTTTGTCGCCGCTCTTGAACGGCCCGGTGACAAAGCTGCCGGCCGTGTCTCCGATGTAGATCTTGGGGGAAAGATCGCAGTTGTCGGCCGACAGAAGCTGGTAGAACCCATCCGGATTCTGGCCACTCTTCGGGTTGTTTCCGGCGGACGGGATGTTCCCGCCCGAGGGATTCGTTGTCGGAACACATGCCACGGTGGGAGCTTCCGTGTCCTTCACCGTGACCGTCTGAACGGCGCTGGCACTCAGACCAGCCGTGTCCGTCACGGTCCAGGTGATGGTCGTGGTTCCCACCGGATAGGAGGCATTCAGCGGCTGCCCATCCGATCGAACTCCGGTAATCGCAGCCACGGCACAGTTGTCGGTCGCCGTTGCGGCGCCGGCATTGACTGTGGCGAAGCACTTGCCGGGATCGTTCGACTGCGTTACGTTCGCGGGCGCCGTCAGAACAGGCGATTCCGCATCGATCACAGTGACCGTGCTGGAACCGCTGGATGAGTTTCCGGCGGCGTCGGTCGCGGTCCAGGTGATCGTCGTTGTGACCACCGGGTAGGGCGCCGTGAGCGCTGCACCGTCGGACCGCACGCCGGTGATCGCGGAGACGCCACAGTTGTCGGTGGCCGCGGCCGCGACTCCGCCAACGGTCGCCGAGCACTTTCCGGCATCGTTCGGCCGACTCACGTTTGAGGGCGGCGTCAGCGCCGGGGCTTCGGTATCGTTGACCGTCACCGTGCTGGAGCCGCTAGCCGTGTTTCCGGCAGCATCGGCCGCCGTCCAGGTGATCGTCGTGACGCCGACTGGATACGGCATGCCGAGCGCGGCTCCGTCGGATCGGACCCCGGTGATGGAAACGACCCCGCAATTGTCGGTGGCCGTGGCCGTGCCGGTATCGACGGCGGAAGAGCACTTGCCGGCGTCGTTGCTTCGGGTGATGCTTCCCGGAGCAGTGAGCACGGGCGCCTCGGTGTCGGATACCGTGACGACCTGGACCCCACTGCTGGTGTTTCCACTGTGATCCACAGCCGTCCAGGTAATGACGGTCGTTCCAACGGGATAAGGCGCGTTGAGGGGGAGTCCGTCGCTGCGAACGCCGGTTACTGCGTGAACCGAGCAGTTGTCGGTCGCTGTCGCCGAACCGACAGACACCACTGCGGCACACTGGCCGGCGTCGTTCGAGGCGCTGATGTTGCCGGGCACGACAATCGAGGGAGCCTCCTCATCGTGGACGGTAACCATCTGATGGCACTCGGACACATTACCGGCGGCGTCGACCGCCCGCCAGGTGATGGTCGTTTCACCAACAGGATACGGAGCGCCGAGCGGTAGCCCATCCGATGGGTGCGATGCAAGAGTTGGGCAGTTCGGAGGTCGATTCACCACCGCATGTAGAATCTGAATCCATCCTGCCATCCTCGGCCGGACTTGGAGGGGTGCGTCGTGGTGATTTCACAGCGGAAGCGACAAGAGTTGATCG